>Ga0222671_1000190_pt1 | contig 25873 bp, 44 predicted proteins | sample AntAcemetagen797_FD_179849 | JGI IMG/M metagenome (GOLD analysis project Ga0222671, IMG submission 179849) | Saline water microbial communities from Ace Lake, Antarctica - #797 | ecosystem: Environmental > Aquatic > Non-marine Saline and Alkaline > Saline | place: Antarctica: Ace Lake... | reverse complement strand
TGACAATCTGGAAGTCACCGGCGGTCGACGTCTTGTCGGCACCAAAGTCCAGCACAGCGACGGTTGGATCGCCAGCAGCGGTGTCGTTGTAAATCAACGCGCCGCGCGCCGTGATCGTGGCCGAGGTAAAGGTCAGGTCATCGAAATCCGTGAACGCCGTGGTGCCGCTCGTCGTGGGCGTGACGTTGGTCAACGCACCGCCGCCAGCAGTGTAGGAGCCGGAGTTGCCGACCTCGTTCGTGACCGTGTAGGCCGTGGTCGCAGCCGTAAACGAAGCACTGTTCGTGTACAGCGCCAGCTTAAAGGTGTTGCCCGTGCCAGTGGTAAAGTTGTGCACAGCCTGCAGGATTTCCTGCTTGAAGGATGTGCAAAGAAAGTTGCCCGTAAAAGCCATGTCAAAGTCTCCTTATGAGTTCGGCCAATTCAGGATGGCCTGCGTCTGTCAGCGCATTATACACTGTTGTGCGGTCACTGCGAACCGTTTGTTTCATATACTGCTCTACGACAACAGCAATCTGCTTTTGGAACGCCACGGCTTGCTCCCGCAGTGCGGGGTGCGCGGTTTCCGAAACGCTGACAATCTTCTGGGCCGCCTGCTGCGCAAGCTCCTCAGTGCTAAATCCGCGGCCGCTGGTTGTTCGAACCCCCACGGCGCCGATGTCCATGAAACCCAAACTCATTGCTTCGCCCTAATCACTTGGCCAGTGCGATACTGGTCCGTTGTTTCCTTGGCCTCGCCCAGCAGCTTGATGCCGACAATGGACTCTTGCAGGCGCTTTTCATATCCGGCCAGCACGTCCTGCTCGCCCTTCATGTAGATGTACGCCTCGATCAGAGACCCATACAGCATGGCCATCGGAGCGTTCGTGGCCAGCCACGTCGTGCCCGAGTCAGCAAGCTCCGTGATGCTCTGCGGCCGGTACAGGTAATGCAGCTCCATTGTGTAGATCGCATCCGGCGTCGGGGACAGCAGGAAGTAGTCCACGTCAAACTGGCCGTAGTACTTCGGTTCGCCGGTGGTCGACTGCGAGGGCGTGTACTCTTGCAGGAACGAGATGTCCTTGAAGTCCAAGAACTCTTTCGCTCCACCCACATCAGTGCGGATGCTCAGTGAGTACGGCGCCAAGAAGTCCGCAGGCACCGCCAGATACGGATTGCCGTTGTCGGTGAACGCCGTGGCGTTCTTGCGGAACAGGCTCAGCTGCACCTGCTTGAGGATGCGCTCTTCGGCCTGCCTGATGAACAACGGGATATTGGTGACGAAACTGCTTTCGTCATTCTCCGTGTAGTCAATGACGGCCTGCTTCAACTGGCCATATGTAAAGCTCATGTCGTCACCACCGTAACTTGTCCAGCCTTGCCTATCATACGAACGCTCTGAAGGCGAGGCGCTTCTACCGTTGGGACGCCAACGAAGACCTTGAGGGTCTCAGGCCCGTCGGGCCGGGGGTTTCGCAGCGCCTGCGGATCCGACTTGTGCCGAGACGGGGTGAGCTGCGGATGCTTTTCCTCGAACTCGTCAGCGCCGACAAGCGCACCTGTCCACTCCTTGCGCATCTCGCGCAGCCGGTAGCGGAACCCGGAGCGGTCCGAAATCCCATAAGCGTTCTTCTCAGAAGCAAAAGCCATCAGACCCTCAGATACCTACCGCTCGGCCGCATGATGAGCGGCACGCGGTCCTCGTCTTCCATCGCGGCGCGCTGGAACTCTTCCTCGTAGATCGACTTCATCATCTGCACCCGCTCAGGCGCGCGCTTGATGGCCAAGTAGTATGCCAGCCCGGCCACCATGCACGGGTAGAACCGAAACGGGATTCCGGTGGTGTTGGTCAGCGCTCCGGCGTCCTCGATCCGGCGCACGTAGTAGTACACCAGCTGGTCCGTGGAGTTCTCCGGCGTTTGCCAGAGGTTGATCTCCGGCGAGATCTGGCGATCGAAGAAGAACTGCGAGGGTCGCCCCTGATCAGTCTTGTTCGGAAAGTCCAGATAGTCGGAGCGGCTGATGCGCACCATCTCGATGTCTGTGCCGTTGCGGCGCAGCGCCATGTCCAGAATATCAACGATGTCTGGATCGAGTGTGTATTTCGACACACCCTGCGTCACGGTCAGCGTGTCTTGGGTCACGGTGAACAGGTTCAGGCCGCGGTTGGCCCACTCTGCAAACATCAGGTTCAGCGACCGGCGCGCCGTCTTCGCGTCGTACCCTGTGCGCACCTCTTTACCAATGCGCTCATACGCCTCTTCGATCGCTTCCGCGATGTCGAGGTTGAAGTCTCGGCTGCCGGACGTTGTCATTTTTTCTTCGCCGTCTTAGCAGACTCTCGGAACGCCTTGTTGGTAGGCGCGCCCTTGCTGCCGGGTTTCCGCATCTTCTCGTCCGACCCTGCGGCGATGCGCTTTTTCTTAGCTGCGATGTTGGCGTACAAGCCGGGTTTCTTAGCCATTACTTCATCTTCCCCATCGCCATCTGCTTGCGAGGGCTGCACATGGACTGGTCCACACTGCCGCCCTTGGCCATCTTGACCTTGCCACCCTTTTTGTAGCCGGTCTTGACCTTGCCGCCCATCTTCATACCCATAGACTTCTTCATCGGAACCTCCGTGATTTGCTTCGACATATTACCACGATTCATCTTACTGTCCTACCTTGTCTTTGAAAGACATCCAGATCGCGGCCGCAATAAACATTAGCGCGCCAGTTGTTGCCATCCGTACCACAGTCTGGCGCATCGTGGTCCGAGTGTCACGCCAAGCAGACAACAGTCCGCGCAGCTCGTCAAGATCCCGCGGGGCGTTCTCGTCATGGAGACCAAGCTCTTGCAGCGCGGCCCTCGCACCTCGCTTGGCAGCGCGGTCGAGCATTGCCTCGAGCTCTTCATGCGTGAGTTGTACGCTTCCCATCAGCAGTTCCACTTCTTCAACGATAGCGCCTTACGTGTCGGCTTTCCCTTGTCATCCTTCATCGGACCGGGCATTCCACCCACCCTGGCACAGAAACTCTTTTTCCGGCCGGCGTCCTTCTTGTTCTTTGGGTTCGGCGCGGGTGGTTTGAGGTTCATGCCTTGCTTTTTGGCGGAAGCCCTTCCCTTGGCGTTGAGGCCGCCAGACGGGTCCTTTCCCTCTTTTCGCTGCCACGCTGGAGACTTCGCCATTACTTCGACCCTCGGTCAGGCCAGCTCAAAATGGGGGCCGTCAATGAACGGACGCCTGCCCTCGCTGCGGCGCAGGTCCACGTACGAGTTCATCGCGTCTTCCATCGATCCATCCCAGTCGCGGATGTCCGGGATGTGCCACGCGGCGCCCCAGCGCAGGACAGCGCCGGTCTCTACAGCTGCTTCCTGCATAGCGTCAGCAAGATCGTCGTACAGGTTCAGTTCCCACGAACCACGGCTACCGATGTAGGCCATCAGGTCAACGGCCTTGCCGTCCAAGTGCTTGGAGCGCATGGTCTTGCTTGCGCCCTTGGCGACCAGTGCCCGCTGCTCTTCCATCGTGCGAATACCGCAGATCACACCGAAGTCAGTCTTCGTCAGCAGTATCGCCAGCTTTACCGTTGCGACGAGCTGCTCGTCGACACCTTGTAGGTGGCTCAGGCTGCGCTCTGAAAGTCTAAAGCTCATGTGTTTTTCTCCGTTGTGTTGCTGGCGCCGAAGTAGAAGGAGATGACAGCAGATGCGCTACCACCCAACCAGCCCACTGCGACGTTAATGAGGCCAAGATCGGCACCGTGGTCGATGAAGGTCACTGCGCCCACGTAGCCAAAGAACGCAAGCAGCGTACCGACGGCAAGGACGGTGGGTGTCATGTCTTTGACACTAGCATGGCGGCGGCGCGCGCTGTCACGGTCGGCAGAAGCGATCTTGACCAAGTCTACGTCCAGCGCCTTCATCTGTACCTTGAAGTCTGCCTCGACCTTCTTGATCTCCGCCAGCTGCTCAGGAGTGGCGCTTGACACCGCCGCCTCAACGGCCTCCATGGTGGATTCCGAAAGACCTAACTTGTCAGCCACGAGCTTGATCGCCATTCCACCAAGCGGGCCGCCCATTGCGGTTGCTAGGGTAGGGGCCACTGCCCCGAGTATCGCCGTCAGATTTGTCATTGTTGCAGATCCTTCAGATACATTGCAAAAAAGTACAGCAGCCCGCCGCCTATGCCGACAGTAGCAAAAAGCGTGGCGCCGAGGAAGACTTTTGCAAAGAATGCTTGCTGCTCTGCGATTACGGCTTGTCGTTGCTTGCGCAACTGGCCTTCGGTGCGCAGTATTTCTTCCCATGTTCCCATGCCGTAGGTCATCGACACCCACACCTTCAGCTCGTAGCGCTGCGCCTCGATCTGCTTGCGTGCCAGCACGGCCTGCGTAGCCATGGCCTCGATGTTGTCGGAGCCTGTCAGGAGCCGCGCGACGATGCCGGGATTCTTCGTAGCCTTCTCAATCGCTGAAATCTGCGCCGACGCACCCATCCACTTCTGGATGTCGCCGTGCATAGACTCAATATCGCGACCAATCTCGAACCCGCGCTTGAGCATCGAGAACGCTTTGCTGGCTGCGCCTATGGCGAGGGTGACGGACGCCGGATCCATGACCCCACCTAGTTGTAGAAGAAGTTAGCAGAGTCGACGTTGGTCATCTTGGCGTAGGTGCCGTTTTTAACAAGCATGCCATCTCCCGGAACGGAGAGGACGTTCGCATAAATGTCCAACTCGGACACTTCTGTGCTAAAAATCCATCCGCCACCACCGCTCACATATGTGCAAACAGGGCTACCCGAAATAGTGCCGCTGTTTATGTCCACTATGGTAAAAGCATTGGCCGTAGTGACCGTGACCGCATAGTTGCCGGATCGAGCCTCGCCCCCAGTACCGGGCCTATACGCGATACCAACAGTGTCACCTGTTTGCAGCCCGTGACCGGTTGAGCTGACCGTGACCGTTGTCCCGCTGCGCGCGTAGGTCGCAGCTACAGGGACTACGACCGTGTCAAAGATCTCGAGAAAGCCATCAGACGCCGTGCCGATATACGACAGACCGGTGATACGATGCCGTCCCAAGACGACAAAGCCGGACCCGTGGGCGTGTGTGCTCTTGGTATCAGAACCAGCCATAAACTATCTCCTTATCCTGCGGATACGGACAGAGTGCCGCCGTTGTTCCAGATCGCACCAGCAACTGCGGGATCAGAAGTGGGGATAACGATGACGTTTGCAGTGCTTGACAGCGTTGCCGCGCCGGTCACGGACAGGGTGCCGGTGACTGTAGCGTTGGTGCCGTAAGTAGCGTTGGTGGTGATTGCGCCGGTGGTTGCGTCCTTGGTAACGGATTGAAAGCCGTTTTCGGAACGTACTGGGCCTGTGAAGGTCGTGTTAGCCATGAGGATCTCCTGTCGTGGCAAATGTCAGCCGCACCGCGCGGCTGTCAGGGATGCCCATAGAGTATACGAGCTGCGAACAAAAAGAAAGAGGCGATCCGATGTGCAGAAGCTTATACGTACTCGAAACGCCACCCCTTGTACGGGCCTTTGGCCAACGGTTTTCCAGAGCGTACAGATCGCTGGATGGTTGGCAGAAAAATACCGAACTCCTCTTTAATAGCCGTCGTTCGAGGAAACACGGTGATCTCCCCCGTCGGCGAGATCATCCGGACAGGCTGCCCCATCTTTGCCTTGGACTCCTCACTGTGGCTCTTTCCCAGCCAGTTCTGGTTCCCCTGCATGGCCTCAGATATCTTCTGGCAGTGCTCCTCGCTACGAACGTGACCCTTGGCGTAACTGTTACCCTTCTGGGCATCCGACATCTTCTGCCTTGTCTCCTCAGTGGGGATAAACCTCCCGCCTCGGCCCTCGGCCAACGCAGCTTGGACCTTGGTGCTGATTAGCTGCTTGGCCGCTTCGCTGTGCTTGCACCCTGTCCGGGGGTCTGCGGTCTTCCACTGCTTGAGAGTTGCTTCGCGGATAACCTGCTTTTGGTCGTCGGTTAGCTTGGCTCCGTATCGAGGATGGTTCTCCTTGTCCCCGCCCCGCCAAGGCGCACCTGACCGCAGCCCGTGGTTATAGCAGTAAGGCTTTCCAACATGTTTGATCAGCCACCGGTCCTCGGCTTCTTGCAACAACGCCTCTTCCACAACCTTTTCAACCACCTTGAAATCAAACGCATCCGAGCCGTACTTGTTCCAAGCCGCTTGGAGATGCTTGCAGTGGTGCCTGTTTCCGTTCAGTTTTCCACGGTGGGTCTTCCACCTGACATACCTCTGGGTGGTACTACCTACGTAAAACTTTCCGTTTACCTTGTTTTTTATCCAATAAATTACCGACTCTCTCATCGTTACATCCCCTATGATTGATACCCTTTTGTATAAGGTCTAATTAAATAGACTGCAACCACAAAAAAAACCCCCGCCGAAGCGGGGGTTCATCGGACCTAAGTCCTTGTTTTTATTAGGCGGAGCCCGGAGAACCGAACACGGCACGACTATCAGAAAATCCGAATGAGTACCTTTCACGCGCTTTGAAACGCATGTTGCCCGTATCGAAGTCAGCCTCCATTCCAGTGGACAGTGGTGTCCGCTCGAAGTGGATGAAGCCGCGTGGTGCGTCCGTCTTGATGAAGAATGCATCAGGGTCAGTCAAGAAGTCGTTGACTGTGTACCCTTCTGGCAGCATCCCCATGGAGCGGAGCGCGTTCACGTCGTTGTCAGCAGTGCCAACACGCAGGTTCGAAACCATCAGACGCTCTGCGATGAACTGCAGTTGGCGCGGGACGATGAGCTTCAGACCGCGGAGAGCAACCTTCAGGCCGCGCTCATCAACAAAACCAGCGATGTTGATCAGTGCGTCTTCCAACGAGGTCTCGTTCAAGTCGGCCGCAACGCTAGGAGTGTTTGCAAAGGTGCCGCCCGAAGTCAGTGGGTGGTCCGTTGCGCACAGTGCCTTGCCGTCACCACCAGCCAAAGCGCCGCCAGTGAAGGCGTTGTTCAGGACGGCAGCAGCTTTGACCTGCTTGGTGTGTGCCATGGAGCGAGCCAGTGCACGGGTGTAACGAGAACCGAGACGATCGTAGAGGTTATCCTCGATCGCTTCTTCAGTCAGCGAGAATGCAAGTGCAACCGTTTCGTGGTTGTAGCGAGCAGTGTACGCTTCGTTGGCGTCATCGAAGCTGATCGCAGAACCCTCGGATTTGTTAGGCGCCGCGCCGAAGCCCGACAGCATAACTTCTTCCTCGAATGCACGATCCGATGACTCAGTGGTGAAGATTTCAGAGTGCTGGTTTTCGTAGCGACCATACTCCATTCCGAACAGGGCATTAAGGCCCGGCTCGAGTTCTTTCGCAAGTTGTGCGCGAGAGATTGCCATGTGCTAGTCCTCCTTACACGCCGGTCGTCGAAACAGTGCCACCAGCAATTGCGCCATTCGACGAATTGAAGTGGTTGTTCAAACGCACGATTACAGGGATACCAGCTGCGGTGAAGTCGGCGTTCTCAGGATCCTCTTGGATACCCATGATGCGCAGGTTCAGCGTGTTGGTAGTGGCGATGGTGTTCAGGTCGAGCGTAGCCGACGAGATACCTGTGGTGGCGACGCCCGATGTGGCCAGAGCAAAGTTCGCATTGGCAAAAATTGCCGCGCGGACTTCTGCTTCTGTGTTCGCTGCTGCGACCACGTTGGATGTTGCGACAACAAACAGCTGTGCTGGGTCGTCGTAGACGAACGCCTTGACAGGGAAGTTTGTGTCTGCACCAGACCCGGGCCAGTAGTTGGACCAGACCTTCTTACCGGTTGTTGCCGAAACGTACTCGCAGCCTTGGAACACGCCCAACAGACCTACCGTGCCGCCCGCTGCTGCACCAACGATGTCGATGACACCGGCTGCAAGTGGGATGACAGGGGAACCCTGATAGATCGCGTTTGTATTGCCTGCGGCGATACGGTACTCGGTCGAACCGGTGCTGTTGGTATTCTGACCCACCTTGCCGATGGGACGAAGACCGAATGCGCCATTGATATTGGCCATTTTCAGCTCCTTTTGCTGTTAGTCGGAGGACCCACGTCCACCGAATGAGACTTTACTCTGCCGAGTCTGATGAATCGGCATCGAAGGATGTGACTCCTTCATTAAGTCCTGATCGACAGCCTGCATCTGTTCGCGGGTCCGGAGCCCGTAGTACGCGGATCGTTCGTGAGCAGTTTCGATAGGAATACGACACAGCATCAGGCCACCTTGGCCAATGATTCCCGAGTAACGACCATCGTCGATCGTCGGAGCCTCATAGTCTGGATACTCATCGGCGCGGACGGGGGTCCATCCTTCACGCAGCTTGGAGTGGACATTCATCTTGTCCTCTTCGCCGCGCATAGCAATTCGAATCCAGCGATGCACATAACCCGCAGGGGCTTCTGGTGCAGCAAGGTGGCTGGGCGGTGCCCATGGTTTACGGCGCGTGGTTTCTTCACGCGTGGTAGCGGACCGTGGTGTGCGAGTGTTCTCAGTCATCAGATTAATCCTTTACGTACTTTGCGTATTCCTCGAGAGGAACATTGAGCCTTTTAGCAATGGCGATCTGCGACGGTGATAGCCTCACGGTCTTGCGCCCCTGTTTGTTCGTGCTGCGGGATGCCGAAGAGCCAGCGGGAGCGACCTGACTTTTCCCCGATGTGTTGGCCGTCTTGAACTTGTGCGGAAACTCCGTACGAACCCGACGATCAATCTCACTATAGTAGTCATCGCTCTGCGGGTCAAATCCTTCTTCCTCGACCAACTTGCGATGGATACCAAACGCGGCATAGGTCATGACTTCGTCCTGACCGAACCACGTGTTCTTCTCAGCCCAGCCCTGAGCCTTTGGGTCAACCTGCGCCTGCGGCGCCTGCTGCTGTTGCTGCCGTGCGGGCTGCTGGTACTGCTGCGTCTCAACCGGTGCCGTCTCTACCCGCTGGTCCGCACGCCGCTTTGCAAGATCGTAGCGCTCCTTGTCAGAGCTTGCCCGGGCCAAAGCCTCTTGGGCCTCGATCATGCGATCCGTGTCGCCCGCCTCGTACGCGTCTTTGTAGTTGCGACGAGCCGAGGTGATCTGCGCTTCGATACGCGCGCCGTACTCATTCAAGTACCCGCTGTCGAGCTGCTTGAGACGCCCCTCGAGCTGCTGCTTTTCCTGCAGAAGCTGCTGAGAGAAGCGAACAGCCTCTTCGCGGTCGCGCTCTTCCTTGCGAAACTTTTCTGTCAGGCGAGAAATACGCTTCTGGACACCCTTACTGTAGGTCTCTAGTTCGCTCTCGTCGCCTTCGCCGGAGTCCACAGAGACTTTTTGATCTTCATCTTCGTCTCCTCCCTCCTGCTCAATAATGATCTCTTGGCCGAGATCCTCTTGTTCTTCAGACATAGGATTCTCCTTAAACGGTTTTGATGTCAGTGGGCTCAAGAACGGTCGCGATTACTTCGTCGTCATTTAGGACGCGAATCTCGCCGCCGTCGATCTTGAACCGGGAACCGGCGTACCGGCCAATGCAGACCCAATCACCCTGCTTGCACCACGGCTCTGGGTCCGGGCCAAACTTGTTGGGATCTCTGTAGGCAAGCGGGCCTACCTTGAGCACATAGGCCACCACAGTGGCCACCGTCTCACGGTCTCGGATCTCGTCCGGGATGAACAAACCACCTTTTGTCTGGACAGCCGTTTGATACGGCATGACCAAAATCCGCCAGCCCGTTGGTTGGGGCAGGCGGTCAAGCAGTGGTTTTTCAAGAAGGGCGGGATCAAGGACGCGGTCAGCCGCGTCTACGTACGCCTTGTTTAGAGAATCTTCGTCCGTGGCAGCAGGGAGAGGTGTTGACTCTCCCCCTCGGTCGGATTTGATTTTCTGCGCGACGTGGTCAGGAAGAAAAAGTGTCTTCGTCATAGTCAGCGTGTCTCTCCAGCAGGGCTTTGATTTCACTGGATGCGTAGGAGAGGCCCCGAAGCTCTCCAACCAGTTTCTTGTACTCCTCCCAGTTGGGAAGACCGTCCGCGGCGAGGCACTCTTTTATGTCGTCCTCGCGGCGGCGCAGTAGTTTGTACACATGTGACGCGAAATCCACTACATCCATCATAGGTTCTCGTTGTAGCTGTCTTCTATGTCACTTGTGATCGGACCACCTGTTGCCCATTTATCACACACATGATCGGATGAACACACAAATTTTAACAGCTGGCAGTATCCCAGATCCCCTGACTCGTCGTCGATGCAGTCGAGAACGTCCTCGGTCTGGTTGTAAGCCGCGCAAGTGCCGCAGACCTCTCCCGAGACAAGGCTGCCGTCTTCCGACGGATTGCGGTAATCTGCCGTCTCAGCAGCGCTCTCCTTGTTCTTGGCGTTCAGATCAGGGTCCTGCGTCGGAAGAGGGCAGCGCGCGCCGCCTTCCTTTTCCTCGTACTTGTCGACAGGGGTCATTTCCCCAAACGTGATGGTAAGAGTAGGCATTAGAAGGTCCCCCGGAAGATCTGTGGTTTTGCAATGCGGCTGAACGAAGAGATGATCCCGCCGCCAGCCTTTTTCTGTGCTTTCCCCGCCTTGGACAAAGCAATGGCAACCGCCTGCTTTTGCGGGCGCCCCTCGTCGCGGAGGGTACCGATGTTGGATGAGATTGCCTCTTGGGACTTACCTGTCTTGAGCGGCATCACTGACCTCCTTGGTTGCGTTGTTGCGCCATTTGCATCTGTGCAGAGATCCGATCGCGGTTCACTTCGTTGCGGTCGTCAGCAATCTGCTCCTGCAACTCGAGACGCGCGGCCTCGCCCGCGGCCTTCTGCGCAATCTTGGCCTGATCAAGCTGAAGCTTGGCCTGATCGATCTGGCCGTCCTGCATGAGTTCCTGCTGCTTGAGCTGGAGCTCAGTATTGCGGATTTGCACCAGTGGGTCACCCATTGGGTCCGGCTGCGGCGGTGTAAGCTCAGGCACCAGCTGCTCAAAGATCTGACGCTGCAGAAGAGCTGCGTAATCTGCTGAGTGCTTGGGGTCCTGCAATGCGGCCTGCGCCTGCATGATTTGCTGCTGGGCCTGCTGCGCGTCCATGGCGCCAGACTGCACCGCAATCTGCATCTGCTGGATGAGCTGCTGTGTCTGCTCGATCATCTGCTGTCTCGCAAACAACGCAACGTGCTCCATGATGTGCGCTGTAATGGCCAAAAGCGCATGCGGTGTCGCCTGTACCAGAGGCAGCTTGTAGAACGCTACGTGCGCCTTGATGTGCTCGTCGTGCTGCTGATCAGGGAATGCCTGCAGCGGAGTGCCCACCAGAGCCCGGCCGTTCTCCATGACGGGGTCCATCGGCTGTGGTTGCTGTGGTTGCGGCAGGATATCGTCAATGTTCTGCACTTCCAGAGCCTGATACATCCGACGGTACGCGGCGTGCAGATTGTGCATCTCAGGATTACTCTGCGCCAGTCGCAGCTGCTCCTGAGCCAGCGCCACGCGCTGAGCCATCGAGAAGATGTTTGGATCGCTGACCGGCAGGACGTCCACGCGGCCGTCGAAGTCTTGCGTCTTGATCTGCTGCGAGGCTTCGTCAACTTCGTACGGATAGCTGGCAGGCATGTGCTCGCCGATGATCCGTGCGAGGATCTTGAACTCCTGACGCTGCGCATAGTACAGACGCTTGTGGATCGCAGACAGAACTTTCATCCCGCGCTCAAGCAGAGCAACGGTTGTTCCGACAGGCTGTTCTTGCCCCATGTTCTGGGCTTGGTTGTCAGCGAGCGAGATAAACCGACGACCGCCATCGACCAACGCACCAAGAAGCTGGGCCAAGGTGGCCGACGGCTCTTTGTACGGCAGTGGGATAATCGCATCTCGGATGCTGCCGCCCGGGGCGTCGATGTCGCGGAACTCGCCGGGCTGCAGTGGCTCGTCGCTATTAGCTACACGTATGCCGCGCGCCTTGAAACCAGCGGGTAGGTTGGCCAAGGTCCCAGCATCGATGAGCTGGCGCAGAATGCTCGTGGCCGCCCGGCCGAGGCCGCCGATCATGTGGGTCAGGCCAAAGCCGTAGAACCCAAGACCCGGCAGGAATTTGTAATGTACAAAATATTGTACAGCTGATCGCGTTGGGTCTTCCTGCATATAGTTGCGGCGGATCGCGAGGACCTGATTGCTGCCCTCGTCGATCGACACGATGTACGGAAGCTTGATGCCCGTGGGCTCCCCGTCTTCGCCCATGTCCTCGAACCCATCGAGATCGAGCTCGACATGCATCTCCAGGATGACCCGCGTGTCGTCGCTGTACGAGGACCGCGAGATGCCTTGGATCTCGTTCACCTTTTCACGGACCTGATCTTCGTCTTCCGCCCCGCCCGAGGTCAGCTCTACGTCGCGGTAGAACCCCGAAACTTGGAGCTTGCGCACCTCGTTGTCGGACATCTTCAGAACGTGCGTGATCCGCGGACTGCTGATCAGGTCAGATGCAGCGTATGGCACGACCACGTCCTGCGCCGGGACGAACTTGGCCACCGGACGCTGCTTGATGTTGTCGAAGTAGAGCTTCTTGAACGTGGACCCCGAGAGCGGGAGATAGAACAGCATCTGATCGGTATCTGGATCGTACTCTTCCATCCGGTCCATGATCAGGTAGTTCATGTAGTCCTTGACCCGCTGTGCCTGCTCGAGGCGCTCAGGGGTGTGCTTGCCGAGGACCTGCGTTTTCACAGGGCCACCCGATGGCAGGATCTCTTTGTATGCCTGCGCCTGAAACTGGGTGACGCTTTCCGCGATCAGCGGGTGCGTGACGCTCGATGCGCCCTCAAACGGTGTGGAGCGTTCAACAGACTGCACGCCCAGCAAGTCAAGACCCTTGGTGTAGGTCTCTTCCCAGTCCTGACGCGAAGACAGATCGTCCTCGTAGGCGCCAACCAGATCGCTGGCGATCTCGCCCAGCGTGTCGTCTTCTAGAAAATCAGCGAGGTTGGAATCAAACGGGATCAGTTCTTCTTCTGTCATGCCCTCTGGCATCATCCCGGACAGCGCTTCGACCAAAGCCCCGCCGTCGTCCATCTGAGTTACCTGTGCGCCGCCCGCAAAGTCTTCGGGGCCATTCACGGGAACATCAACACCGAGCCCGTCCTGCATATCGACAGGACCTTCCCGTCGCTCGACCATGTTGCCGAAGGCCTGTGGAGGTAGCGCCATCAGTAGTACTCCCGTTTGCGAGGCACCTGATCACCGAAATCAAGCTGCTCCTCTTCATGTATCAGAACGAAACCACCTTGGCGGAAACGCATCAAAGCCAAGGTCATACTATCACAATAATCGTCATGTTCACCATTCGGAAATGAAGCGATCTCTTCTATGACCTCGTCTGCAAACTTCTTGTCCCTCGGGGCCCAGACCATTCCGGCCTCAAACAGAGGGGAGACAGTATGCATTCTCGTTGTTTTGTCTACACCACCGCCGCCCGCGCGTCTACCGGGCGAGAAGCCCATAGCAGGGATGCCCCGCGCACGCAGCTCGTCAATCAACGGACCACCGGTGGCCTTCTTCTCCACGATGACCATGTCCGGCTCCCAGTACTCGCACTCCTCGTACGCCACTTCCTTCAGCTCGGGAAAGCTCCAGCGGCCGCGCTGCGCATCCAGAAGGATCACGTTGTCGCCGCGCCCCTCCTCCGGCTCAAAGATGCCCCACGTTGTGATGGCCGAATAGTCGGCCGTCTCCTTTTTCGAGAACGCTGTATCGTAGGCTTGGATGATGTACTTCAGAGGCGGGATCTTTTCCTTCTCCCACTCCTTCCACCACTCGCGCCGGATGATCGCGGACCCTGTGCTCGTAGGCTGCTGCTGCCACTGCGCGGACCACTTCTGAACAGGAAGCGACGCCTTGATCGAGAGCAGGGAATCCTTGTCCCAGAACTCCGGCCAGAGCGGGTTACCCGACGGCAGCAGAGCAGGGAACTCGACCACTTCCCACTGGTCCGACATCGGATCAGCAGACTGCTGCGCAAGCAAGCGGCCCGTAAGATCCTTCTTACCCCAGCGCGTGTTGTGGCTGACGATGCCATTCGCGATGAAGTTTTCGGTCCGGTCTACCTCAACGTCAAAAACCTCTTCGTCCCCGTCCGGAACAATACTGACAACCCTATCCGTTGTGAAGTTGGAGATACTTTGCTGCGGAGCGGAGTGTCTCAGGGTTCTTTCCATACCCGACGGCAAGGTTACAGTCGTTGCATAAGAGGCCTCGGACCTTTCCTGTCTCGTGGCAGTGGTCGATACATAGTTTTCCGGCCCAGTGAGCGCGAGTGTTTTTTGCGCCAGGTTCGCACCCGCAAACATCGCATCGATTTTCTCGCTGGAAAACCATGTCCTCGTATTGCTCAAGAGTAATTCCGTAGCGATGCTTAATGCGATGCGCGCGGGCGTGTAGCGGGTCTTTTTTGCGCTGGTTTCTTTTATTGTAGCAAGATCGGCACAAACCTTTCGCAGATACTGGGCTTGAGCAATGATCAACTGCGCATTCAACACCGATCCACTTCCCATGATGCCCCAGCTCGCGGCGAGGGGCGTTTGGGTTTTTCCGGTGGTAAGACTCTCGGCTTTGGCATGCCGAGCAAAGCCCCGGTTTTGTTTCTGCCCTAGAAGGCCTGTTGCATCCCGAAGTGATACAAGTTCCATCCCCGGGCTCAGATCTCGCAGCTTGACCCATTTTACGGTCCCTTCTTCTTTGACGAGAAACGGGTGCCTCTCGTTCGCTCGAAGTGTTCTGCCAGATTGTGTCAGTACCTTAAAGACCGAGTCAACACCACTTGACTGCCAGTTGTTTATTTTTGCGGTGCTTAACCGCCCTTTATCGTAGGTGACAACTATATCTCCGGGTTGCACATCCCTAAGAGGTTTTTCTACGCCGTCGGCCATAAGCACAGGGGTGTCCCCTGTCATACACATGACCAAGATGATAGAAGCCCCCGGCTGCAGACGCTGACGAGGACCCGAGGTGTACCATTCGTACGCGTTATCAAACGCGCTCTCGCTCATTGCGTCCTGCTCCGAGTGCGGGTCATCGATGATGAACAAATCCGCACCACGGCCGGTGACAGCGGCGCCAACACCAGCAGCGAAGTACTCACCACCCTTGTCCGTGCCCCACTTGCCCGCACCCTTGTTGTCCTCTTTGAGGTTGGTGTTCGGGAAGATCTCTTTGTACTGCGGGTCGTCAATCAGATCTCGGACCTTGCGGCCAAACCGAACGGCCAGCTCGGTGTTGTGGGTGGCCTGAATGATCTTGAGCTTCGGGTTCCGGCCCAAGAACCAAGCGGGCATCAGAAAGGACGCGAACTCAGACTTGGAATGACGCGGAGGCATGTTGATGATCAGCCGCTTCAGCTCGCCGCGCGCCACGCGCTCCAGCTTTTCAGCAATAATCCGGTGATGCTCGCCCTCGATGAAGTTCTCATAGACGTGGTTTGCAAACACCATGAAGCTGTCCGTCGCCGTCTCGCGTATATCAAGCTTCTTCTTTGCCTGCGTCAGAGCCAAGATCTGCCGAAGTACATCGTCTGGCAGCGCGTCAAGATCCGACATTCAGCCGCTTTCTGTAGTTGCCGCCGACATGCTCAAACCCGAGCCGCTGCAAGAGCTCCCCGGTCCGCGCTGCGTGGACATTGGTTGTGACGCCCATGTAAAGCTCCGAGGCCCCGCGCTCAACAGCCCAGCTGCTGAACATCTTGAGCAGTTTGACCGCGGTCCGTGAACCTCGGTACTCGGGCAGAACGTACCAGACGAAATCGCTGGCCAACGCGCCCTTGCTGAAGAAGTAGGGGGAGACCGAACCTGCGATCATGCCCACGGCCTTGTCGCCGTCGTACGCCAGCGCCCCGAATCCTGCAGGATTGTCGATCACCATCCGTATGATGGACTGGGCCGACTGTTCGATGTCGAACTGCACAGCGACATAGTCGCTCTCCTCCTGCATCGCGATCCCTAGCTGCAGGATGTCGCGCAGGCGATTCGTTGAGAAGTGTTCGTATTGCATCAGCCCAAACTGGCGAGGCCCATCTGCTTCAGTGCTCGTGTCCCACTTCCTGCGGCAGGCCGACGAACAGATGAATCCAGCATCTGGGTCCGCGGAGTCTCCATCATTCCAGACAAGTCTAGGTATGCCAGAGCATCGGGCAAAGAGTCAAGGAAGGAGTTGTTTGAAGCTTGTTCCTCAGACGACGGACGAGCGACCGGGCGACCGGAGGAGCGCTCCGGCGGAACTCTTGCTGCCGGGCTGCCAAGGAGAATGTTGACGTAGTTCTGGGTTTCCTCGAACGGAGGGATGCCGCCGTATTCCATAACGGCACCCGGTCCTGCGTTGTAAGCGGCCAGTGCCAGAGGAATGTCTCTGTCAAACTCGTTAATCATGGCGCCGAGGAAATCCGCAGAGAAGCGAATGTTCTCTGCCGGGTCCATCAGGTCTTCGGCCGCCAGCGGGCGAACACCGTAACCGGGATCTCGCGCAGTATCTGGCATGACTTGTCCAAGACCACCAGCGCCTTTTGGGCTTACAGCAGAGGGGTTGAAGTTGCTCTCCTGCGCAATCAGCCGTCGGAACAAGTCCACGTCTATCCCTACCCGCATCGCGTTTGCTACGATCAAATCGTCAAATGCTGTCGGCTCCGCCATTAGAACGATCCGCTGAACTTTGTGCCCGAAGACTGACCGGGCTTGCAGCCGCGGACCATGCCGCCATCTGCGAACTTCTTGGCAGGGCGACCCTGATGACCACTGCCGAAATCGTCGTAGTCCCGAGATTCACGCTCCTGTGACCGCAGGCTGCGCTCTTCAAGGTCCCGCATCGGGCGATCGGGCCGAGCAATAGGACGGTACGAGCGCTCAACAGGGTTGGGGCCAGACAGAGCTCCAGTGGTGGACATCTCGTCGTAAGGCTTCGGGCGATCACGCTTTTTGGTAGGCTTCATGGCTGACTCCAAGGTCCAAGGTTCGAGGCACTATATCAGGGATTAATCATTTCCTCAATCGTCCTTCTTTGATTAGCCTCGTTGAACTCCGGCACCGAAATGCGCGTCGTCGCAGACACAATCAAAGCTGCTGGCTTGACCAGCAAGACCTGGCGATCCAGCGCTACAAAACAGGAGAAATCTGCCGTCTTCTTGCCAGTGAAAAATTGATAGTGGTTGTAATGGCGGACCCTGCCTGTCTTGGCGTCCCTGCCGTCTTTAGCCGGCTGCGAAGCAGCCTTCACTTCGACGGTGACTACTCGGTCGTGCACCAAGCACCAAAGATCTGCGCCCTGACGGTTCACGTGATGGCACTCAATGCCATACGACTCAAGAATGTAAGCCGCCAGGAACTCTCCCCGACGGCCCGTCTCTGTATTTGGTGGCACAATGATACCCTCTAAGCGGGTAACTACCACGGGTACAACAGAAGTTCTACCCTAAAGCAGGAGCTCTTTGTACAGCTCCATGACCTGCTTCTCCTCCAAAAGATCTGCAGCGTCACGCTTGCGCTCAGCCAGCAGCTTGCGCAAAGCCTTCACGTTGTAGCCCTTCGCCTTGGCAATCGTGAAGATGTCCGACTTCTCCCTACCCAGATCGATGACCTGCGCGTCAATCGCCTCGAGATCCGTAACGTATACAGCCAGCTCTTGGGCCGACGCCTCAGTGGCCTTGGAGTTATGCTGGAAGAAATCATCCTCGTGCTTCATCGGTACTACGCCCATGGTTCTCGCTTTCTGGTTCTTGGTTCTCGGACCTTGGTACTGTGCTGGTTGTGGGGAGTCAACAAGAAAACTCAGCGAGAACCTCTGTTGCGCGCCAAGATCTCATCCAGCATGTCCAGCATCGTACCATCAGGCTGCCGGACCACAATGCGCTCTAGCTCATCAATCGGGATACCGCCCTCATACGCTGCCAAAGTACCGGGCTTTCCGACCAAGCCTACGGGCTTGCCTTCCGACAAGCTGTTGAACACAGATGTATTGAGTTCTGGGGTTTGAGCCGGGCCAAAGTAAATCGTAGAACCCGCGCCTTTTCCGTACCCGCCGGGCTTTGGACGCACCAAACCAGAGCGCACCATGTCCTCGAGTTGATCCATCCCCGTAAGACGAGTTGCGTATGGTGCGTTCGATGCCGCAAGGACCTCGCTGACAGTAGCTGGGCCCTCTCCCCTAAAAACATCATCTCGACGAATAACAGCGCGCCCAGCAGGTGGTAGAAGGTCCTCGCCCGGAAGCCTGCGGACAGCCTGACCAGCAATCCCCACGCCGGGTATCGCAGCAGATAAAGCAAAGAGGTCCGAGGTCCGCTGACCAATCTCCTCCGGTGTGGCGTCCTCCGGCAGCGGTTGACTGGCGCGGGCATAGGCTTCTTGAAAACCCGCAATCAGATCATCGACCGTGCCCTCCGGGTCAGCATACGCTTCCTGAAAACCCTCAACAACACCGCTGCCCATCGCCTTGGCCGTACCAAAAGGATCCCGCCGGAGTGACTCACCCAGCAGCTCGCCCGTCGTGTCCACGTCGTTATCAAAGCCGATGATGTTGTCCAAAACATTATATCCAACCGCCCCCGCCTCGCGCAAAGGCTGACGCAAATTAGGAGGGATGAATCGGGAGAAGTCTCTGTCAGCCATGATGAGTCCAAGGTTCAAGGTTCAAGGTCCGCGTTGCTCGGATCATACACAAAAATCCCCCCGGCGCAAAGGCCGAGGGGAGTTTGGGAGGCAGACAGGAGGAGAGAACCAAGGACCGTGATGCCGACCTTGCACGGAGGGCGCTCTAGGTGCTCGGATCATGAGCCTCGGTTCTTGGACCTTGGTACACGGACCGTTGTACTGTGTCAACAAGCGGGAACGTAAAAATATGGCGCATAAATTTGGGGGCAAAAGTTGTACGGCGATTGTACGTACAAATAGGGGGTGTGGGTACTTGTGGTCTACTTGTGCTCCAATCTAATTAGGCCCAGCAGAAATTACGGGAAGTTTAGGTTTGCGTCATCGCCGTACAGCTCTTTTGCTTTTACGTCTCTGGCACGCGCGGCTTCCTCCTCTGTTTTGAAGGACCCGACATAGTGATGCTCACCCATGTACTGCACCTGAGCAATGTAGGTCGATTTACCGGAGGATAGCGTCACCCCGAGAAACTTGCTGTTGCGGCCTTTTCGGTTGTGGTTGCTCAGCCCCGGAGAAACAGGACGAAGGTTCTCGACCCGGTTGTCGCTTCGATCCCTGTTTATGTGATCCAACCATTCAGTGGGCCAATGACCGTGATGCATGGCCCACGCCACTCGGTGCGCGAACAGGCGGACGCCTCGGAACATGCCGACCTTGTACCCATTTGTCTCCGTTGCGAAGGCGGGGGAACCTTGCCTCACTCTCCTCCGGCCGACTTTCCAGAACATGGTTCCGTCTTCGTTGACCCCGATCTCATTGCGGAGGTCTTCGATTCTTGCTTCATTGTACTTGGACATTCGCGTCTCCTTTATCATCCCTTGTACACTAAACGAAGATAGACCTGACTGCAATAGAGTTTGTAACAATAAAGGGCGCGCGCACCGAGGGCGGGGGCCGAAAAGGGGGGATAGGGGGTCGCGGTCGGGGCCGATGGCCGGATCGGTCGGGCACCAGTTACCCCGACGGGGCGGCGGGCGGGTCGGGCGCACCGGACCGGGCGCGGCCCGGTCGGGCGAGATGTGGCATAAATGTCACATAAAAGAAAAGATGGGGCGGCTTGTTGATTAGTTGTTGATTAGTTGTTGACGGCACCCAATCACGTCTGATAGACAGGGTCTATCGGATCAAGGTGATTCGATTTTAACAAAGGAACGTCCCATGCAGTACAACTTCACAGACACCGGATCGATCCCCGTCACCATGACGCTGACGGTTTCGGACATTGAACGGCTGGTCCAGATCTTGGATCCCATTGCCAAGGATGACAGCCATCCGCACCGGTACCGGGCCGCAGACATCGTGCGCCAAGCGCGCGACGCGCACGAAAGCACCCGGAAAGCGCTGGTCACCTACGTGCAGTACATGACGCTGTCCGAGTAACTCAACCGGCGGGGCGCAAGCCCCGCCCACATAAACAAAGGAACCAGAACCATGAACAACGCAGCATTGCTCAAAGCTTTCGTAGACGTATCAGACTACCAGGACGCACGGGAAGCCGTGGACAGCCTGAAAGAGCTGCAGGCATCGATCGCCAAGCTGATTGACCAGCACAAGGCGGACGCGCTGGCCCACGGCATGGCCGAGATGGTCACGACGCAGCGCGAGAACGCGCCATCCAAGGCGGCCTATGTAAAGATCCACGGGCAGGCGGCGTTCGACGAGCACAAGACCACGTCGGACGTGCGCACCTTTACTTGGATCCGATAATACTTGTGGCCCCGTTGTTCGTGCGATACAATGGGGCCACGTCACCAGACGTTTTAACAAAGGAAAAGAGACAATGGCAAAGAACCCTTTCGGAAAATCCCGCCCCGCTGACAAGCCCTATGCGATCTATCGCGCGGGCGATATGGTCTGGCACGTATGCAAGACGTACAAGCTGGTCCAGAACGAGGACACCTACGCTCGGTGGTTCTTATGGGCAAAATCCCCGATGACCTACGGATCTTTCGAGGGCGGCGATACATACGCGGCGGAGGTGAAGCGCTACGGCCAGCTGGTCGCGGCGGATCCGGAATGGCAGGCGGCGTATGACACGCGCCCCGTGCCCACGGTCGCGGACTACCTGGCCACGGCATGACGTACCGGTGACCAGCCCCGCAAGGGGCTGGCATCCCGTGCACCATGCGCGATAGCAAAGAGAGGAAAGAACAATGGCAGACTACGTGCAATTCACGGGGCGCAAGACCTTAGAGTCGATCACGCGCCTAAAGAACTCGAAAGAGGGGAACCCACGGTTTCGGATCAGCTTTACCGACGGGACCGTCGGCACGACGCCGCGCAATGCAGGTTGGGCTTACGGGATACACGCGGGCATGTGGCAGGTGACAGTGAAATATCATTTCACGCCCAGGGGCCGGTGCGTGATCGATGATATCTTAGAGGGCGAATACACGCCCGCACCGTGACCCACGGGCCATGAACCGCTGCGCTATATACGGGCTTCGCGGTTCATGGCCCTGCCGCGAGGCCGAGCGCATATAATAGAAAGAGGCAGGGCCGCAGGGCCGCAGGGCCGCAGGGCCGCAGGGCATAGCATATAATAGAAAGAGGCAGGGCCGCAGGGCCGCAGGGCATAGCATATAATAGAAAGAGGCAGGGCCGCAGGGCCGCAGGGCCGCAGGGCATAGCATATAAAAGAGAGACGGCGGGCCGCAGGGCCGCAGGGCTCAAGGGAAAAAGATCTTGTGCGCCGCTTGTTGGTGGCGTATCATAGCATCATGGCGCTTGTGCCATTTTAACGAAGGAAACCGAACCATGAAAAGCGGAATCATTTACAAGGGGCCAAGCCGGATTGACGGCGCGCCCATTGTGGTTGTCGCCACCTATTCAAACCGCAACAGCAAGACCGGCGCGGTCGTGCAGACATATATCCTGCGCGCGGATATCAACCCGCTTGAAGCAAGCAAGACCGGCGCGGATGTCAGCATATGCGGCACGTGTCCGCTACGTGGCACACCGACAGCGGATCCGGCTCGCAAGATTGCGATCGGGCGCCGCTGCTACGTGAACCTAGGGCAGGGCGTGCTGATCGTTTACAAGGCGATCGGGCGCGGCGTGTATCCGGAGGCGCAGGATCCAGCATCACGGGCCGCGATCGGTCGCGGGCGCGTCGTGCGCTGTGGAACCTACGGGGATCCGGCAGCCGTGCCGGACCACGTGTGGACCGAGCTGCTAGCAGAGGCCGTCACGTGGACCGCATACACGCACCAAAAGCCATGGCGTCCGGACATCGCGATGCAAAGCGCGGACACGCACGCCGAAGCGCTGGACCATTGGGCCGCGGGCCGTCGCACGTTCCGCGTGATCACCGGCGTTGCGGATCTGGACAAGGCAAACGAGACACTATGTCCAGCATCAAAAGAGGCCGGACGCCGGACAACGTGCGCATCGTGCAAGCTATGCCGGGGATCCGTGGTAGCCAAGTCAATCGCGATCGTAGAACACTAGGCAAGCGGGCCGTGGTCCACGGATCACGGCCCCTGGACCACGAGTGTTGCATAAATATCACAGGAGCAGGGCCGCAGAGCACAAGACGCAGGGCCGCAGAGCACAAGACGCAGGGCCGCAGAGCAGGAGACGCCATGACAAAAGAGCTACCAACCATCGAAGAGCTGCACCAGCTGCTGATCTATAACCCAGAAACAGGGGCCCTGACATGGCGAACCCGTCCAAACGACCGCAGAAGCTTTAACCAGCGACTCGCAGGGCAACCAGCTCTGGCATGCGTCAACTTCGAAGGCTACCTGCACGGCGTCATCCACGGAAACGGGTTCCGCGCGCACCGCGTAGCGTGGGCCATGCACCACGGACAGTGGCCCACCGCAGAGATAGACCACATCAACGGTAATCGAGCCGACAATCGGATGTCGAACCTCCGCGAAGCAACATCCGCAGAAAACAGTCGCAACATGCGCATGATGGCCCGAAACAAAAGCGGGGTCACAGGCGTGTTCTGGCACAAAAGCAGAAGGCGATGGATAGCAGCGATCAAAGGGGCCGACAGCAAACCAATACACATCGGCAACTTCGTCATCTTCCAAGACGCCGTCGACGCCCGCAAGCAGGCAGAGCGCGAACACGGGTACCACGAGAACCACGGAGCAAGGCCGCAGGGCTTTGCAAAAATGCATGACGACAAAGGCGCAGGGCCGCAGGGCTAGTCGGCTACCAAATCTCGGTAGTGTGACCAAACTGCAACACTTATGCCCTCCCACATCGACCCAAAGTCCCCAAATCGTGGTCCTTGGACCTCGGATAAGGGGTTTTGGGCCAATTGTGTTGCATAATTGCCACGAATCAGGGCGCTCGAACCTCGGGTCTGGGTGCTTACCAAGAAGAACGACAGGCCCCGTTTTGCAAAAAACGATGTATGCCACGCGATTTGGTGCGGACGCACGTTTACGCGTGCGGAGCTCTTCACCTTCAGCTCAAGCCAAAAGGGCAGTCCGTCGACGATTCCATGCACGTCCGGAACCCCACCGCCGCTGCGGTTTTCAATCCTCGTCAGCAGGACGTTTGGGGGCTTGCTTGCTCGCACTGAGTTCCAGAATCTCGCTTCGGGTCCTTGACTCATTCGGGCTCACATCCTTCATCTTGGTGCCTTCAATCTGGAAAGCTTGGGGGTACTTGCTTTGCAGCTCAGCAAGCTTGGCGGTGATCTCATCACGCGACAGCTGGTCCAGAGTGTTGATCGTCTCGCGCCGGTCGATGGTCAGGCCGCCCATGGCAGAGCGAAGCTTTTCTGCGGTGATCGCCGCCGAATATTGCTTCGAGCTCTCTGCACCCTGCGACAGCTGCGCCAGTCGAGCAAGCTGGCCGTCTAGGGTCACACCAAACCGGCGCTGCCGCTCCTCCCGCAGCTCCTGTATCCGCTCCACGACCTGCGGGAAGTCGACGCCATTCAGAAGCTTGCCGGAGTACTGGCCTGCGGTGTCGTGGGCGAACCCAGCCTTACGGGCGCATTCGGTGCTGGTATAGATCCCCTCGACGTAGAGCTCGGCGAACGTGTTCTGCCGGTTGGTCAGCTTTCCCTTGCGGGGATCCGGCTTGCCGTCCACTCGGAGGTACACCCCGTCGGGGTACTCTTCCGTCTCTGCAAAGGTCTCTGGTGTCTTGTCCCAGAAGTCAGGCTTGTTCTTGTTGTACGGCATCTGGCCCTCCAAGATGTTGGTTGTTGTCGGTATACAACAGAGCGGCCCATCTCTTCAAGCGAGTTTCCCTATAGGGCTTTTCCCAGATCGTTTCCCTGAAAACAAAAAGGCCATACTGGAAAAAACGCGCTGCATGTAAACTCAGTTCCAATTCTCCTGACACTCCTGACACTCTCCTGACAGCTGTTTTCCCTGTCTGTCAGGAGGTTTTACCCATGTAAAACAAGTACTTGATACCTCTCCTGACACTCCTGACACCATTTCGAGCAAAACTCCGAGTGTGAAACGCAAAACGATCTGGCCCGAGACGCCTGTCAGGAGTGTCAGGAGACCCCCCCTATAGGGAAACTCACCAAACACCCCCTCAACCCCTTGAAAACAAATAACAAAGGCCCGAGGTCCGAGTACCAATCCCCCAAATCCCACCCCCGCTAACCCATTGAAAACAAACGACCCGTTCCTGACACCTCTCTGTCAGGAGGCTGTCAGGAAACCCTGATTTCTGTCAGGAGACCGCCGTTTTGCTGTCAGGAGCCAAGATCCGAGGACCACGCACCAATAACTGCTGACCCCTCTTGACTACCCGCGACACTTGTTTATATTCCACAAGTAGAGATTATTTAACCAAGGAGAGAGAACCGTGGACTTTTATACAAAATACTACAGCCAGCTGATCGACTACGTCGTAACGGGTGTCGAGTTTGACACGGACGAGTTCGAGGGCACTGTCTTCCCTGTACTTCTGATGATGCACCCTGACGGGACCAAGGTCCGCGTTGTTATCTCCTCTGACGAAGAGGGCAACAGCGCTGGGTTCTTGTATCTGGAGGAGGTGACGTGATGCGCTTTATTGTGGAGACCCGCATGGGCAGCGTTTGGGAGGCTGTGTGGTCCGAGTACCAAAAGCCGATGACCTTTGCCAGTGAAGAGGAGGCTGAGGTAGAGATTGCGGAGACTTTGGAGGATCTGCAGGAGGCGTATGATCTGGGCGACATGTCGTCGCCTATGTGCCGCGACGAGTTTCGGATCGTGACACTGAGTGTAGAGGGAGAGAACCAATGACCAAGACATACCAAGAAGCGATGGAGGATCTGAACCGCGCGGCCTATGCGGCGTTGCGCGCTGCGGGGAACGAGGACGGGGCGCCTGTGGACGCCCTGTGTGATATTGCAGCCGAGGTCGACAGCTTGATCGATCACGGCGTCACGCGCGCGGAGATGAAGCACATGCTGGCTCTGTACAAGGGCGCGAAGCAGGCGGGGTTGGTCGGATGAAACAGGAAACGATACAGGTTTTGGAGAGCGTAGATCCTGCGGATCACCCCGATCTGGCGGTGCTGTACGACGCGGAGGGCGGCTTGGAGATCGAGTGCTGGGCTTCGGCCAGCTTTGCATCCAGCGACTACGGCGTCAAAGGATCGCCCGTCTGGGACGAGGTGGACGACATCAGCATCGACGAGGTCGCGGTCAACGGGCATGGCTACACATGGTCCGAGGTCCGAGAAATGTGGGGCAAGGCTGTCGCTCTGCGGCTCGCGGACCTGTGCGTAGAGAAGGCGGAAGCGTATGACTGGTATGGATGACAACGTAACCCGTCTCGATGATCACCGGCCGCACGACGTCAGCTACGTGACGTGCATGGAGTGCGCGCACGACTGGGTCGCCGTGCAGCTGACAGCTGCCAGCGGTCCGCTGGAGTGCAGCAGCTGCGGCGCAATGGCCGGAGAGCGCGTACAGTCTGGCGACCCTGAGTGGTTCATCCGCTACATGTCTGGTCCCGATCCGGCCAAGCGCACAATGGTGCTGCTCAACGAAAAAAGGATGCGAGATGTCTGATGACCCACAGGCGCGCGTGGGCCGAGGTCAGTGGTTCAGCCACAGTGGTCCGGTCTGGATCAAGGATCTGGGGGATGAATACATTTTGAATTGCTACAAGACCTGCCTGCGCCACGACAACCCGAAGGCAGATGAATTGCTTGAAGAAATCCGAAACAGAAACATGGAATGGAGATTGGACACATGACTGGATACCAACAAACATTTGGCCCTGTGGTCATTGAGTGGGACGACGAGCCGGGAAAGCTGGTGGCCAAGT
>Ga0222671_1000189_pt1 | contig 26099 bp, 24 predicted proteins | sample AntAcemetagen797_FD_179849 | JGI IMG/M metagenome (GOLD analysis project Ga0222671, IMG submission 179849) | Saline water microbial communities from Ace Lake, Antarctica - #797 | ecosystem: Environmental > Aquatic > Non-marine Saline and Alkaline > Saline | place: Antarctica: Ace Lake... | reverse complement strand
GAACCGTCAGATGGCTGCGGAAAGCAATTTCTTCCATTGCTGCCGACACTGAGCTACAATTCGCACTAAACCAAAGGTTACTTGGGTAATGTCGGTTTATTGTAGATAGAAAGGCAACCGATACAGGTGCGCCAACAAGCCCCGTTTTCTGCGTCTCCGAGTGACAGCCAGGTCACCCGGAGTGCGGTAGCTATTGTCTTCGACCCGCGGGCGAAGTTGATGTTCAGGAAGCCCGGGTGATGAGCGCATCACCGCGTATTGTTCCTGTGGTCCTGTGCGGCGGGGCTGGAACACGTCTGTGGCCGCTCAGCCGGCAGGCGTTTCCGAAACAGTTTGCCGTCGAGGTGAAACAAAAGTCATTGCTTGATCTGACTTTGAACCGGGTGAAGTCGCTCGATGGCGTCTCGGCCTGTCTCGCGGTGACCGGTGAGGACTACAGGTTCATGGTGAGAGATGCGCTGGACAGGTGTGGCCTGTCTGGACCAATGCTGCTGGAACCCGTTGCCAGAAATACGGCACCGGCTATCTGCGCTGCGGCGTTGAAGATCGTCAGTGCCGATCCTGAGGCGATCATGGTCGTTCTGCCGTCAGATCATCATGTCGTCGATACCGGAGCGTTTTGCGATGCTGTTGGCCGGGCTGCGGCTTTGGCGAACGACGGGTGGTGGGTGACGCTGGGAATTGCACCACGCGGACCATCGCAAGCTTTTGGCTATATTGAACCCGGCTTGGCCATTGACGGCCACGACCAGGCCGCCCAGGTCACGCACTTCATTGAGAAACCTGATGCCGCAGCGGCGCAACAGCTCATTCAGGACGGTTGCCTGTGGAATGCGGGCATCTTTATTGTGCAGGCACGCACGGCGACTGATCTGGTGGCAAAACATGCCCCTGACCTGCATGCCTCGGTGCGTGAGGCGCTAGATGAGGTCAGCATTGACCAAAGCTTCATCCGCCTGGCCCCCGGGGCCTTTGCGCAGTGCCGGTCAATCTCCATTGACCATGCGGTACTTGAAAAAGAGCCTCGCGTTGCGGTGTTGCCCTATGAGGGTGACTGGTCGGATCTTGGTTCGTGGGATGCTGTGGCCGGCTTGTATCGGGCAGATGAGGCTGGAAACCAGTCGGACGGCGACGCCTGGTTTGCCGACGCACAAAATTGTTTTGTTCATAGCCCGGACAGGCTGGCTGTCGTGCTGGGGCTGCAGGACGTTGTGGTCGTGGATACGCCGGATGCCTTGCTCGTCACCAGCCGCGCCCGGGCTGAACAGGTCAAGACCGTGGTGGATGGCCTGAAGGCGGCTGAACGGCCCGAACTGACTGACCATCGCAAGGTAGTGCGACCATGGGGGACATTTGAAGGTATCGACCGCGGTGAGCGCTATCAGGTCAAACGCATCACCGTCAAACCCGGCGCGCAATTGTCCCTGCAATACCATCATCATCGTGCCGAACACTGGATTGTGGTCACGGGGACCGCCAGGGTCACCCGTGGTGATCAAACCTTCCTGTTGCATGAGAACGAGTCCACCTACATTCCTCTGGGCGCGGTTCACAGGTTGGAGAATCCTGGCAAAACCGCGCTGGAACTCATCGAGGTGCAGTCGGGTTCCTATCTTGGCGAAGATGACATTGTGCGGGTAGACGATGTCTATGGGCGCGAGGCAGAACCGGCCTCTGACAGGACGTTTCCGCCCACAACAATTGCAAAGGCCTCGCGCCAATAATACACAGGCCCAGGATCGCCCGTCACAGGGCAATGGTTGGCACGGTTGCCAGCGGTATCGAGGAGCACCAGCCTTTGAGGCTGTTCACGCGGATCCGTGTTCAGTTGCTGGGCGGCATGCTTTTCGCTGTAGTCATGCCGGCTCTGGTCAGGTGGCCATCGACGAGCCTGATTCCGGTATCGGGTTTGAGCGGCCTGCAGTCCGCCGTGCTGGGGTCGTTCCTGGCACTGCTGGTGGGCTACTGGGCCTTGCGCCAGTTCATCGACTACCCCGGTGTGCAGGCGACGCAATACATTTTCCCGGTGTTTGCAGCCTCTTACGCCCTTGTCATCCTGGGCTTCTTTTTTCTGCGCATAGAGTATTCCCGCTATCAGTTCGGGGCGAGTTTTCTGGTGGCAATCATCTGGTTCTATATCTGTTTCTTTCTGGCACGCCGGACGCTGCGGCCAACCTACGGCCTGGTCACGGCCGGTGATACCAGGGGCTTGAACAAGATTGATATAGTCGACTGGGTGAGCCTGAAGCAACCAGCCCATCCCGGAGGTGTTCTTGACGGGATCGTGGTTGATCTGAGGGCGGAACTGTCGGACGAGTGGAGCGGGTTTCTGGCTCGTTCGGCTCTGAAAGGCCTGCCGGTCTATCACGTCAAGCAGATGTCGGAAGCGCTGACCGGCAAGGTCGAGATCGAGAATTTGTCGGAGAACAGCCTTGGATCGGTGTTGCCGTCACTGTTTTACCTCAAGCTGAAACGGCTGATTGATCTGGGCGTTGCGGTGGTGGTGACGCCGGTGTTCATGGTGATTATTGCGATTGCTGGGCTTGTCATAAAGCTGGAGTCCAGAGGCCCGGTGTTCTTCCTGCAACCGCGCATGGGGTTCAGGGGCGAGCCGTTCGAGATGATCAAGCTGCGGACCATGCAGGTCGATGCTCAAGCGGCAGGGTCGCAATTCACTGAAGACGACGATCCGCGCATTACCCGCGTGGGAAAGTATTTGCGCAAGTACCGCATTGATGAACTGCCCCAGATTGTCAACATCATGGCCGGCGAGATGAGCTGGATCGGTCCGCGTCCGGAGGCGATTGAACTTTCCCGGTGGTACGAGCGCGATATCCCGTTCTATTCCTACCGTCACATTGTGCGCCCGGGCATATCGGGATGGGCGCAGGTCAACCAGGGCAATGTCGCCCAGCTTGAGGCTGCAACCTACAAGCTCCATTATGACTTTTACTACATCAAGCATTTTTCACCGTGGCTTGATGCGCTTATCACAGCGAAAACCGTGAGGACAATTCTGACCGGCTTCGGATCGAAGTGACGCGCGAAAGACCACGATCATGAAGTTGGCGCACCTGGCCCGTGCCTGCGAACACACGCGCTGGCGTAACAATTCCCCTTTATTTTGGGCGGAGATCTGATGCCTCGACTGTATGACAGCCGCAAACGTATCCTGGTGACGGGAGGAGCCGGTTTTCTGGGATCACACCTGGTTGACCGGTTGCTGGAACAGGGCCACGAGGTGTTGTGCGCGGACAACCTGTTCACCGGCACCAAGCGCAATGTCGATCATCTGCACAACCATCCGCGTTTCGAATTTCTTCGCCATGATGTGTGTTTCCCGCTCTATGTCGAGGTGGACGAGATCTACAATCTCGCGTGTCCTGCTTCACCGGTCCACTATCAGCATGATCCCGTGCAGACCACCAAGACATCGGTTCATGGGGCAATCAACATGCTGGGGCTGGCCAAACGGCTGAGGTGCAGGATATTCCAGGCCTCGACCAGCGAGGTCTATGGAGACCCGTCCGTTCATCCACAGCCGGAGGCCTATTGGGGCAATGTCAATCCGATCGGCCCGCGCTCATGCTATGATGAGGGCAAGCGCTGTGCCGAAACCCTGTTCTTTGACTATCATCGCCAGCATGATCTCGAGATCAAGGTCGCGCGCATCTTCAATACCTACGGACCCCGCATGCACCCGCAGGACGGTCGCGTGGTGTCCAATTTCATCATGCAGGCGCTGCGTGGCGACGACATCACAATCTATGGCGACGGTCTCCAGACGCGCTCGTTCTGTTATGTTGATGATCTGATCGAGGGTTTTTTACGGCTGATGGCCTCAGGGCCCGATGTCACCGGTCCGGTCAATCTGGGTAACCCGGTGGAGTTCACCATGCTGGAGCTGGCCGGGGAAGTGTTGAAGCTGACCGGCTCACGCTCCAGACTTGTCCACCTGCCACTACCGGAAGATGACCCCAGGCAGCGCCGGCCTGATATTGCACTGGCGAAAGCCACGCTGGACTGGCAGCCGATGGTGCCGCTGGCCGACGGCCTGAAGCAGACTGTGGACTATTTCCGTCATTTGCACGCCTGAGCCAGTGGTGTCGCGAAGCAGCCGATTGCACAAGGACCCGACGCTGACATGACCAAGAAAGCCCTGATCACCGGTATTACAGGCCAGGACGGCGCCTATCTGGCCGAACTCCTGCTGGACAAGGGCTATGAGGTGCACGGCGTCAAACGGCGGTCTTCGTCGTTCAATACCGGGCGCATTGACCACCTGTATCATGACCCGCATGAGCAGGGCGTGAAGATGTTTTTGCACTTTGGTGACATGACCGATGCCACCAACCTGATTCGCCTCATGCAGGAAGTCCAGCCGGACGAGGTTTACAATCTGGCCGCGCAATCTCATGTGCAGGTCAGCTTCGACACGGCCGAATACACAGCCAATGCCGACGGTATCGGGACTTTGCGATTGCTGGAAGCCATGCGGTTGTTGAAGCTTGGCGAGACCACCCGCTTCTATCAGGCCTCGACGTCTGAACTTTATGGCAAGGTGCAGGAGATCCCGCAGTCGGAGACAACGCCGTTTTATCCGCGCTCGCCCTACGCTGCGGCCAAACTCTATGCCTACTGGATTACCGTGAACTATCGTGAAGCCTATGGCTTCCATGCCTCGAACGGCATCCTGTTCAACCATGAAAGCCCGATCCGCGGCGAAACCTTTGTTACCCGCAAGATTACCAGGGCCGTCGCCGCCATTCACCTGGGGCTTCAGGACAACCTCTATCTGGGCAATCTCGATGCCAAACGCGACTGGGGGCATGCCAGGGACTATGTCGAGGGCATGTGGCGTATGCTGCAACAGGGCGAGCCTGATGACTACGTGCTGGCCACAGGCGAAACCCACACGGTACGCTCGTTTGTGGACAAGGCCTTTGCCGAAGTGGGCATCACCATCGAGTGGAGCGGTGAAGGCCTTGACGAGGTGGGCCGCGATGTTGCGTCGGGACGAGACCTGGTGCTGGTCGATCCGCGCTATTTCCGCCCCACCGAAGTCGAGATACTGGTCGGTGACGCCAGCAAGGCGAAACGCAAACTCGGCTGGAGCGCGACGACCACCCTGGCCGAACTTGTTGCCGAAATGGTCGCTGAAGATCTGAAACAGGTTGCTGAAGAGCACCGCAGGAACCGGCATGACTGAGGCGATTTTCTCACTTCACGGCAAACGGGTCTGGGTTGCCGGTCACCGCGGCATGGTCGGGTCGGCGCTGGTGCGGCGCCTGGCGGACGAGGACTGCACGATCCTGGTGGCTGGCCGTGACGAGGTCGACCTGACGCGTCAGAAGCCGGTGGCAGAGTGGATGGCGGCAAACAAGCCACAAATTGTTTTCCTGGCCGCCGCCAGGGTTGGCGGCATCCATGCCAACAGCACGTATCCTGCCGAGTTTTTGTATGACAATCTGATGATGGAGGCGAACGTCATTCATTCGGCGTGGAAGACCGGCGTGGAGAAGCTGGTGTTCCTGGGTTCGACCTGCATCTACCCGAAGATGGCGCCGCAGCCGATCCCGGAAGAGGCACTGCTGACCGGGCCGCTGGAACCGACCAACGAATGGTACGCCATTGCCAAGATTGCCGGCATCAAGCTGTGCCAGGCCTATCGCAAGCAGTATGGCTGCGACTTCATCGCGGCCCAGCCGACCAATCTTTACGGGCCGGGCGACAATTATGACCTTGAGACGAGCCATGTGCTGCCCGCCTTGTTGCGCAAGGCCCATGAGGCGAAACTCAACACCTCCGGCACACTCAGTGTCTGGGGGTCGGGCAAGCCGTTGCGGGAGTTTCTGCATGTGGACGATCTGGCCGATGCAATCGTGTTTCTCGCAAAGCACTATTCGGGCGAAAGCCACGTGAACGTGGGTTCGGGCGAGGAAGTGACGATCCGCGAACTGGCCGAGCTGGTGTGCCGGACGGTGGGATTCGAGGGCCGGCTGGAGTTTGATGCCTCGAAACCCGATGGCACACCGAGAAAGCTGGCAGATGTGTCAAAGCTGAAGACCCTTGGCTGGGACAAGGCTAGAGGTCTTCGCACCGGACTTGAGCAGACCTATGCAGCGTTTCTCGATGACGTGGATCCCGCGATTGATGTCCGCCGGGCATGAACTCTGCCGTAACCTCAAGTAGCGCAGTGGCAATACAGGCAGCAAGTATAATGCGCTCGAGCGGCGAAGCGGTAGCGCAATTCAAGATTGTGGCGTTATCGGGCATTTGGGGTGGAAGAGACAGTTTGTGGCAACCGTCGTACCGGTTTTTCTAGTAACACCATCGGGATGAATTAATAGCTGTGAGCCTGCTGCAGACCCTGAAGTTCATCACCTCTCATCCCCTCAATGCTGGTCATCCGGTCAAGGCACTTGCCCGCTTTGCAAAATGGCAGATCGAGAGCCGGTTGAAGGACGAAGTGGAGTTTGACTGGATCGAGGGTTCAAAGCTGATTGTTCGCAATGGCATGACCGGGGCGACGGGCAACATCTATTGTGGTCTCCACGAGTTTGCCGACATGGCGTTCGTGCTTCACTTTTTGCGGCCCGATGAAGTGTTCGTTGATGTAGGAGCGAACATTGGCAGTTACACTGTTTTGGCATCAGCGGTCTGCGGAGCAAAAACTATTGCCATTGAGCCGGATCCGGACACGATGGTGGCATTGCGAAAAAACGTCATTGTTAACGGTATCAAGGATCGGGTGACGCTAGTCGAGGCAGCGGTTGGATCCGAGGAAGGCACTGTCGCGTTTACCGTCGGGCGGGATACGACCAACAAGGTCGCTGATCCTGGAGATCGAAATACGCGTGTGGTGAATGTCCAGACCCTTGATGACATCCTGGCCAATGTCTCACCTGCATTAATCAAGATGGATGTCGAGGGCTACGAAGCCAAGGTATTCGCGGGGGCATGCCAGAGCCTTGAGAGCGCATCCCTGCAAGCTATATTGATCGAAACGGTCGATGCAGAAGTTGAGAAGGCTCTGAAGGAGGCAGGGTTCGTGAAATCGTTCTATGAACCCTTCGACCGTAAACTAACTCTCGGAGTTGAACAGAACTCTCAACTCAAACAAGGAAACAACTCACTCTTTCTTCGTGATGAGGCCTCCACGAATGAGCTCTTGGAGCGCGCACCTGCGAGGAGCATTCAAGGTGTTCAGATATGAATTTGGCAAACAAGGTACGGACATAAGCGAGATTCGGTTGAGAAAGTGCTGAATGATGTTGGTTTTGCAAGGATGATTTACGTTTACGCTAGCCGCAGTCTTTCCCCTTACACAAAGTCCACCGAGTTAAGTGGTATTTTTGTGCGTGAAGAAGAATTCGTCCGGCGCCGTTTGAACAATGCGCCCAAATTTGATGTGCGTTGTTGCTAGGTCAATAGCCCCTGTATATTGCGGATTAAATCGAGTGGGAGGATCTTCGTGTATGAAGCCGTGGGTTTATAGAAGAACCCGCAGTCTGTGAGGCCCTTGATTCTTTTCCGGTCAGCAGTTCAAACGGCAACCTTCCAAGTCTTGATCGTGGCCGTTTCCATAATTACCTCGGTTGTTGTCGCAAGGGTACTGGGGCCCGTTGATCGTGGCGTTCTCGCCATCATTATCTTTTGGCCAACGCTTCTCAGCAACATACTTCTTATCAGCATCAATGAGGCGGTTGTCTTTCAGCAACCACGTTCCCAGACGGGTGTGCGAGTGTTTCGAACGACCGCCATGCTCATCGTCTTGGCGCTGGTTTTTCTGGCTATTCCAGTAGGCCTTCTGATCCTGCCATTTCTTGTGCCTGATACTGCTTCGGACCAAATTTGGATTATCGAAACCTTGTTGCTGCTCATGATCCCGGTCCACTTCTTTGCGACGGCACTCCTGGCCTTTGATCTGGCAAGCAAAAACCTGACCCGATACAACTCACTAAGGGTCATGCCTTCAGCAATATATCTGGTGGGCGTGCTGTATCTGGTCCAATCGGACAATGTGAGCATTCAGAATATTGTGGTCGCGTTCTGGATCAGTCTCGTCGCTTCATTGCTGTTGCGGACACTGTTATCTCGCTATCAATTTGGCTGGCCACCGTCCCGTCGAGATGCGATCATCTTGATGAAGTCGGCTCTTAAATTTCATCCGTCATCTGTGCTGACAATGATCGGAAGCCAGTCTGATCGGTTGCTTGTGGTAAGCCTCTTACCTGCTGAGCAGATCGCCTACTATTTCATAGCACTTACAGTTGTCACTTCGGCTTTCGGTGTGCTTTCCGGTTCTTTGGGCACGGTAATGTTTCCTGAAATTTCCGGAAGACTGGAAAAAGAAGTAGCAACAGCAAGCTTGTCTCGTCTGCTACGCCGTTCGACACTTGCCGTAGTTGTTTCTGTATTGCCGATTGCAGTTGCATCTTATCTTCTGATCCCGTCGCTCTTCGGTGAGAACTTTGCAGAAGCTGCAGTTCTTGGGCCCATTATGGCTCTAGCTGCCGGCCCTTTCTGTATCCGCCAGATTGCTGTCCGTTGCGCACGCGGGCTGGATGATGGACAGATGGGAGTAGGAGCAGAAGCAACTGCAATGATTGTACTCGCATTGTTAGCATACCCGGCGATCAAACTTGGTAGTGTAATGGGTCTGGCAGTGGCGACAATTGTCGCCCATACGGCTGCGATTTTTTATGTTGCGCTTCGCCTGAAGCACAAGCATTCAATCTCTGCCCGCGAATGGCTTTTTCCGAATCGAGACATGATTCTTGATGTTCGACAAGTCATAATAAACATGAAACAGCTTGCGGGTTTTTCTCTCTAATCAAATGTCAATTGTGAACGCATGATATGTTCTCTCGCCTAGCCTATCTGTCCCGGATGACTTTAAGCTGGCTCAACCATGAGCGCCTTACCTGTCCTAATTGCGGTGGCAGGCAAACAGACATCGTATCTCGCAAATATGTCGTTACTGCTTTATTGCGTTGCCGCGATTGTCTGTTGCAGTTTCGTGCGCCAACGGATTCGGAATCCACTAGCTGGAAGTTTTACAACAAGTTTTATCAGCAAGGCGTTACAACGCAGATGCCGAGCCGGACAGAACTCGACATGTTGTTGCGGTCACACTTTGCAGACAGCGGCAAAAACTTTGATAGGTATGTATCGGTATTGCTGCAACTGGGGTTGAGAACGGGAGACCGGCTATTTGATTTCGGTTGCTCTTGGGGATATGGAGCATGGCAGTTTCAGCAGGCTGGGTTTGATGTCTGGGCTAGTGAAATTGCTGTTGATCGTGCCCGCTACGCAAGAGACAAGCTCGGCGTGCGTATGCTTGAGGATATGGAAAGTGCTGTCAGTAATCCTGATCTGGCGGGCAGCTTTGATTGTTTTGTGTCTACCCATGTTATTGAGCATGTACCTGCTCCAGCTAAGGTTTTTGAACTGGCGGGCAGGCTCTTGAAGCAGAATGGTGTGTTTGTTTCATTCACACCAAATGGGTCAACCGAGCATCGCAAGACATCTGCTGCGTGGGATCAGTTGTGGGGCGAGCGCCACCCCAATTTTATCGACCCTGCATTTCTGCAGAAAACATTTGGGGATATTCCTCAGGTTTATGGATCACGTGCACATGAAGAGCTTGACCTAAAGTTCGTCATCCCCGATCAAGGCAGTATCGTGCTAGACCTCACACACTACGAATTAATGTTTGCTGCGCGTTACCGCCAAGACATCTGGCCAGGCAAGGCCAGCCAATGAGCAGCTTGACTGCACACCAAATACATGAGGTTTTGCATGCGCCGCGCGGTTAGTTCGGTGGCAAGAGTGTTCTATCGTGCACTTGCGCTTGGCCGTCCCAATGGCCCTCACGTCACGCGCTTCACCATGTATGATCGCCTGTCCAGATTCACTACAAGTGAGGGGGTTAATCAAGAGGTTCTGTCCATCAGCGGATCGGATGATTTGTGTGAAGTGTTCGGGTTCACCGGCGAAAAAACCAAAACCAGCTATCCTGATGTCACTCTTTTGAATTTACCATACAAGGACAATTCATTCGATGCGGTAATCGCCGATCAGGTGCTTGAGCATGTGGAGGGTGATCCAGCGCTTGCAATGGCCGAATCATTCAGGGTGGTTCGTCCCGGCGGGTTGGTGGTCCACACTACCTGCTTGATCATGCCGATGCACATGCAGCCGCACGACTACTGGCGCTTCACACCACATGGATTAAAATATCTCGCACAGCCTCATGGGAATGTTATCGAAGCAGACGGATGGGGGCATCCATCGATCGTCCTGCTCGATCTTTTGGGCTTGCGCCACGAGCCAATTCCGAAGGCATGGTGGCATCCAGCGCACATGATAGCCACAGCATCGCGCCAGTCGTGGCCGGTGGTTACATGGATTGTCGCCCGGAAACCTGTTACTTGATTTTCCTCAACCATCGGCAAGAGTTAGGCAGGCTGGACGATAGGTAAACCGCGAATATGTGTTGCGCAACTTGGGGCCAGACGCAATTACGCAGTGCCGCGTATACTGCATGCCCACGGCCTATTGGAGCAATTCTATACTGATAGCTATATGGGCAATAAGCCAATTCTCGGTGCTCTAGTTTCAGGCTTGGCCGGGCGGTTGCCGTCATTGGCGTTGAAAAAGCTGAGCGACAGGTCAACGCCTGGTTTGCCGGCAAGCAAGGTCACCAGTTTCGACCTACTAGGCCTGATATATTTTGCGAAGCGCCGTTTGATCCGGCAAAGCCAGGCAGTCGACAGCATGTATATGGATGCCGGACGGCTGTTCGCAGGGCGTGTTGTTGATTCCGGATTTGGCAGGGCGGATACGATTTATGGGTTCAACTGTCAACGCCGGAGTAAAACTGCACCATGCGCCGGAGCAAGAGTGCACCACGTTGATTGATTTAGCCGGAGCAAAACTGCACCATTTGGGGTGATGACAGGGTTGTCCATCGTTTCGCATACCGGACTGTCTCCACAGCGACGAAGTTATGCGTCGCTGTGGTAAAGCCGGGATACTTGCCGGAATGTAGGGCCGGATTGTCAGGTTTTTTGTGGCTGGATGCTTTGTTTGAGACGGAAGCTTTCGCCGTTCATCTCGAGAATGTGGACATGGTGGGTCAGTCGGTCGAGAAGCGCGCCGGTCAGGCGCTCTGATCCGAATGTACTGGTCCATTCGTCGAACGGCAGGTTGGATGTGACGATGGTGGAACCACGTTCATAGCGTTGGGAGAAGACCTCAAACAACAATTCCGCCCCGCTTGGTGACAGCGGTACATATCCAAGCTCATCAATGATCAATAGGTTGTATTTGGCGATCTGTTTTTGCAAACGCAGCAGACGTTTGTCATCCCGAGCTTCCAGCAGTTCGTGCACCAAAGCTGAAGCTGTGATGAACCCGACGGCCAAGCCCTTCTGACAGGCGGACAGTCCAAGCCCAAGAGCAATATGGGTCTTTCCGGTGCCGCTATTGCCAACCGCAATGATGTTCTCCTGTCGGTTGATGAAGTCACATCGGGCCAATTCCGTGACCAGCATCTTGTTCAGAGAGGGGATGGCTTTGAAGTCAAAACTATCGAGGCTCTTGGTTGTAGGGAACTTTGCAGCCTTGATCCGTCGTTCCACCATTCGTCGCTCCCGGTCGATCAATTCCAGTTCGGCCAGTCGCAACAGATAGCGGGCATGATCGACACCTTCAGCAGCACACTGTTTGGCAACCTTGTCATACTCGCGCAGGAAGGTGGGGAGCCGTAGAGACTTCAGATGATGGGCGAGCAGCAGCTGTGGCGTATCGTTCGAGCCCCCACTCACAATCGACTTCCCGATAACAGCGCCATGTAATCATCGGCAGATGTTGCCGCGACATGGGCTTTGGGCAGGTATGGATAGACCGTCATATCAAGGCGTGGCGGACGCCGTTCTATCCGGCACAGCACCAAATGTTTGACCGCATCAAAGCCGATGGTGCCCCGCTCCAGGGCGCTTTTGATCCCGGCTTCCACATCGGCCAACTGGAATGTCTCCAGCAGCCGCAGGACCTGAACGAACTCGCGCTTGCCACCTTTGCCCATGCGGGCTTCCAGCAATCGGCGAAGGGTGATGAAGGCTTTGGGTAGTTCCCAACCCGCCAATGGTGCCGCCTGATCGAGAGCGTTGGTCTTCTGTTCGAGCAGAGCCAGATAATGCAACGGGTCGAAGATGTAATCTTCTTTCTCCCATGATCTTGGGTGACGCGCGATAACCTCGGTCCCGCATGCAATCACCACTTCATGCACATAACCTCGCACCAGAACCTGTTGGTGGCCGTATGGCGTTGGCACGGAATAGTCGTTGCCGCGATAGCGCACGAGCGACAGGGAACTGACCCGAACCGATTGCTTGTCACAGGCATCGTAAGGAACGACGGGCAAAGGCTGAAGCTGAGCAGCATCCGCTGCAAACCGTTCACCAATCGTGCCTTTGTGGCCACGCAATCTGTCTGCCATTCGCTTGCGGCATTGGTCGGCCAGATGGGCATTGAAATCATCGAAGGTCGCGAACCGGGGTTTGGGAACCATGAAGTTACGGCGGGTGTAGCCCACCATCCCCTCCACTTTGCCTTTGTCGTTGCCTTTGCCGGGGCGACCAAAGCGATCCTCAAACAGATAATGGGAGACCAGTTCTGAGAACACGCGGGTTCGCTTGCGTGTTCCGTCACCAAGGATACGGGCAACGGCGATCTTGGTATTGTCGTACAGAATAGAAACTGGAACGCCGCCGAAGAACTCAAAGGCTGATACGTGTGCGTCGCAGAATGCTTCGGTTGTCTCAGCCGGATAGGCCTTCAGGAAACACGTATCCGAATGCGGCAACTCCATCACAAGAAAGTGGACCTTGCGTTCGACGCCGCCAATCATCGCAAGAGCTTCACCAAAGTCAGCCTGAGCATGGCCGGGTGGATGAGCCAGCGGCACGAACATCTCCCGCTGGCGCTGCTTCGCTGCGAAGATGTAATCCTTCACGATCGTGATGCCGCCGACATACCCGTGCTCATCCCGCAAACGTTCAAAAACCCGCTTCGACGTATGCTTCTGCTTCCGGGGAACTGTCTTGTCGGCCTCAAGGATCGCATCGATCACGCCAATAAAGGGATCGAGCCTCGGGCGTTTGATCGAGCCCTCCCGCCGGTAACCAGGAGGCACCGAGAATGCCAACATCTTATCGACAGTCCGACGATTGACACCAAAAATCCGAGCCGTCTCGCGACGGCTTAAACCGTCAACAAGCACAGCATGACGAACACGTCCGTATAATTCCACTTGCTTCAATCCCGCTCTCCGTCAAAACGAAGAGCTTAATAGGACGGAAAAACTATCCCGCCTGCGGCAAGACAATCCGGCCGCTCAAGTGGTGCAGTATTCCACCGGCGTTCTCAAATATGTCGCTGAATGCCATTGGCCTCAATCAGGACGTCGTATCCGCTTAAGTCTGTGCCTGAATGAAGTACCTCGAAGTTGCGGCAACCACTGGTCCACAGTGATCGCATCAGTTCGCCCAGAAACAGATGCTCGATGACCTTTTCCCTGAGGCTTGAGTGTTCACTGTGGCTTGCGTCATACACGAGGGTTGTTGCTTTCGGTTGTTGATCCTGCGCACATGAATCGCTTGCTTATGGCTGGAAGTCCAGTGAAATGAGACTCATAGGCTGTAGATCAAAAAGCTGCAGCGATGCCTTGCTACATGTATGGACATCCGCAAGATCATGGCAGCCAATCTGCGCAAGATGCGCACAGACAAGGGGCTTTCGCAGGAAGAGCTTGCCTTCCAGTGCGGTGTGCACAGAACCTACGTAAGTGGCGTTGAGCGCGGTGTCCGCAATCCCACCATTACAATCGTGGCGAAAATAGCGGACGCACTGGATGTGCCGGCTTCAGCGCTGCTGGAAGATGACAGGTAGATATCTAGGGTTGGGGTTTTGGCGGTCTGCAAAGCTCAATACCATGCAGCAGGTCGCAGATTGAGGTAAGTTCGGCAATCAGTTGCCTCCTCAGGCGGGCCGCAGTCTGGGTTTCAATCTCCTGGGATTGCCCTTCCAGCGCGAGCAAGGATGCATCTTCCAGTCTGCCCGTAACTACCGCGAATATTTCCCGAACCTTTTCTTTGTTTATCTCGTGCATATCATGAGCAATGCCTGCTTTTGCTACGAAGTCGAGGAGAAACCCCAACAATTAACCAGGCGTCTGACAAACCAGAACAGCTGACGAGATTGGTGGCTCTGCATACAGTGCAGGGGAGATCGCCGAATTCGCATAATTGAGACGTTATGGAAGATGATGGCCGTTCGTCATCTCTAAGAGCCCGACTCAAAATTAATACCCATTGATTTCAAGCCCTTGCGATAAGGAGGGTGGTGCGCCGGATGGAGGCGATGAGCAGCCATGTCTCGGAAGATGCGATGGTTGCCTCCCAGTCTTTGGCCAGGCGACGACATCTTCCCAGCCAGGCAAATGTGCGCTCGACAACCCAGCGCCTTGCGATAACGACAAACCCTTTTGCGCCATCGCGGCGCTTGACGATCTCGATGGTCGGCCCATCCATGTTTTGAAGAACCGTTTCCAGCTTTTGCCCGGCATAACCGCCATCGGCGAACAGATGGGCAAGGGTGGGGAAGCTCTCTTTCGTGTATGCGATGGCGACCGGTGCGCCATCCCTGTCCTGTATATTGGCGGTGTGCGTGATCGCACCCAGCATATTGCCTTGCGTATCGGTGAGGATGTGACGCTTGCGGCCTGTGATCTTCTTGCCCGCATCAAAGCCGCGCGGGCCGCCGCTTTCCGTGGTTTTCACGCTTTGGCTGTCGATCACACCCGCTGTCGGCTCTGCCGCTCGACCAGCCAAAAGGCGCGCGGACATGACCAGTGTTTCCTTGATGATGTCGAGCATGCCGCTGTCGCGCAATTGGTAGAAATAGTACTGAACCGTCGTGAAGGGTGGAAAGTCTTTTGGTAGCATCGCCCATTGGCAGCCCGTCGTCGCTATATACTGGATCGCATTCCATATCTCGCACATCGGCCATTTGCGAGGCCGACCGACCTTGTTCGGCGCAGGCATGAAGGGCGCGATCAACGCCCATTCCTCGTCTGTACAATCGCTTGCATAGCGCAAGTGTCTGCGCTCATATTGTTTCCGAGTGATTTCAGTCCAGGCCATCCGATCCTCCATTGTCTTTGCAAACAACAGAGAATCACAACCTGCTGGAATCACTCAACATAATTTTCGGTTGGCCTCTTAACGAGTTCGAAAAATGGTGGACACTGAGGATTTCAACGTTTGGTTCTGTCCCCGTTGTTCAAATTTCCCGAGCCACTTCTGTTGATGTCTTGTGCTCGCCTTTAAGCAGAAAATGCTGGTTGACATGTTGTAAAGCTTTATTAACTTATTGTTGCCGAGATTGTGTGAATGTATCAGCCGACGCTGTGGCAAATGCGTAATTGCCGTTCCAAAAAAATCATGGTACGGACAACTGCAGATCACCAGAAACTTTTGTCAGGGTTTTGCAAAACAACGGGGCAGTCATGAAGGTCGGGGGATCACCCATCAAATTTGGAGCAATAGTACTGTTTTCAACGTTGGGTGTTGTGTTGGCGGGATGTGGATCTTCAGGTAACCCCTCATTGTCTTCTGCCTCCCCGGAGCCGGCGCCGGCCAATTTTGGCGCAACCGTTGGTGCCCAGGGCGCAACTTCAGCAACGGCCTACCGGCTCGGTTCAGGCGATAAGGTCAGCATCAATGTGTTTGGGGAATCCGAGCTGTCGGGCGAGTTCCTGGTCGGCGATGACGGGCAGATCGACCTGCCCCTCATTGGCGCAGTACAGGCAACGGGACAAACGGTAAACGAGTTTCAAACTGCCGTTGTGGCGCGTTACAGCCGCGGCTATCTGAAAGATCCCAAAGTCTCCATCTCCGTATTGAATTACCGGCCGTTCTTCATCACGGGAGAAGTCGGCAAGGGTGGCGAGTATCCGTACAAGGCGGGCCTGACCATTCAGGACGCAGTCGCCATTGCAGGCGGATATACATATCGCGCAAATACAGGCAAGGCATTTGTACGGCGCGCAGGCGTTGATCAGGAAGTCCCGGTGGAGCTGACGCAGCGTGTAACCCTCAACCCAGGAGATATCGTAAGAATTCCGGAAAGGTTCTTCTAGATCAGGATGATTTCGGGTCGAATCGATCAAAACTGACTTGACTAAGACGGATACTCAAAAGATCTCAATCTGCGCAGCTTTTTTGGAGAGCCAGCATTTCGGTCAATTTTACTTGTGATGTGTTAGTCCCCCGTGAAGAATCCGCAAGCGATTGAATTTGTTTTGTGATTTTGCGGTTTGAAGTATTCGATATTGCAGGAAACCACCGGTTTGGGTGCTGTTTCCTTGCAATTTGATTTTGTGCTTTTGGTGTGATTCACTGGTCCAAATATTGATTTGGAGGGGCCATGAAGCCATCAGAACCAGTCGATACGGGCCAACACGACATGTTTCGTTCACGGCTCGACCAGATCATTCACATGGGCCATGAAAAAGTGGTGCTGGCCAACCGGATCGACTGGCAATTCCTGTCAGACACATGCGGTGAAAAATACACCGACTACCCGGGCCATCCAGCTTTGCCGACTAGGCTCCCTCTCGGCGGCGCTACGCTTGCCTGACGGGCAATGGATGGCCGGGCTGCATATCCTCAAGTATGCCGACAACCTGTCTGATGAAGAGCTTTGCGCGCGCTGGGTGGAGAACCCGTACTATCAGTACTTCTGCGGTGAGGAGTTCTTCCGCCACGATCTGCCGTTTGAACGCTCCTCGATGACACGGTGGCGCCAGCGCATGGGCGAGGACAAGGTGGCGGCACTGCTGCAGGAGAGCCTGTCGGTGGCGGTCAGGCTTGGTGCTGCCAGGCCATCGGACTTCACCAGGGTGATTGTCGATACCACGGTTGCTGAAAAGAACGTCGCCTGGCCAACCGATGCCAAACTCATCAACAAGGCACGCGTGCGCCTGGTCAAAAAGGCCAGAGCAGCCGGTCTGACGCTTCGCCAGTCCTACAAACGGGTCGGCAAGATGGCCCTGATCCAGCATCAACGCTATGCCCATGCCAAACAGTTCAAGCGCGCCGGCAGGCAGCTGAAACAGCTCAGGACATGGCTTGGACGCACTATTCGAGACATTCAGCGCCAGATTGAAGGCAATGATGCACTCAAGGATGCTTTCCGGGTCGAGCTGTGGAAAGCCGAACGCGTCAGAACCCAGCGTCCGCGCGATGATATCCCGAAGAAGATCTACTCGTTGCATGCGCCTGAGGTCGAGTGCATCGGCAAAGGCAAGTCCCGCAAGCCCTATGAGTTCGGCGTCAAGGTCTCAATCGCCACAACACTGAACCGCTGCAAGGGCGGCCAGTTCGCGGTTCATGCCAAGGCGCTGCCGGGTAAACCCTATGACGGCCACACGCTCAAAACCATCCTGCCCGACATCGAGCAGTTCACCGGTGCTGCCCTTGATCGTATCCTGGCAGATGCGGGATACAAGGGCCACAACGCTGAGCTGCGCCACAAGTTCAGGGTCTTTACCACAGGCCAGAAACGACGTGTCACGCCAGCCATCAAGCGCCAGATGAAACGCCGGGCAGCTGTCGAACCGGTTATCGGCCACCTCAAGTCGGGTCACAGAATGAACTGCAATTACCTCGCCCACACCCAGGGTGATGCCGTCAATCCGATCCTGGCCGCCGCCGGATACAACTTCCGCCTCATCCTCAAGTGGATCAGACTTTTGTTTGTGCAAATATGGATATCCGCGATGGTAACAAAATCACCGCAAATCGCGTAGATCACGGACGACGTGTTACTCATATGCAAAAGGAAAGGATTTTTTAGTGCCTGAGTTCCAACGCGAAGTGCAACGATTTCAGGCAAATTTCAATCTGACATCTCTGCCAAGGTTTTGAAAGAGAGCCTGGATTGGTGTGATGTAGCCAAGGCACTTTCTCGGCGTGAGATTGTAGGTCATGACGATTTCCTGGATGTCCTCGTCGGAGACCTCATCGAGATTGGTCTTTCGAGGCAGCCAGCGCCGCAACCTGCCATTGGCATTCTCAATGCCGCCCTTCTGCCAGGAGGCATAGGCGTCACAGAACCATGTGGCCATGCCCAGCGCCTCCTTCAACAAAGAGTGCCGGGCGAATTCAGTGCCGTTATCGAAGGTGATCGATTGGCGCAATACCGGATCAAGTCTTTTGAAGATGGCCATGATCGCACCGGCTGTCTCTGCGGCGGACTTGCCGGTGAGCTTGGCAGCAAGGGTTACACGGGACTTGCGTTCGTGCAGCACCAGCACCGGTCGAGTGCGCTGGCAGATGATCAGATCAGCTTCCCAATGGCCTATCTGTGAGCGGTTATTCACGTTTTCCGGACGTTCGTGGATGGAAACCCGGTTTTTGATGGTGTCACGAGAAGGCCTGGTACGCAGTGCACGGCGCGTCCTGCGGCGGCGTGTGAGATAACGCCATAACTCATCGGCCTTCTGGTCAGCACGGTAGATGAAAGCATAGACTGTCTCCATGGCCACAGTGCGCAAACCTGCCTCGACGCCGGAACGAAGCCAGCCGGATATCTGTTGTGGAGACCAGCCTTCGGCAAGCCGGTCACGTACAAACATTGCAAGTCGATCATCGCGCTCTATCACTGCATTGCGCTGACGGCGATGCATATAGGCCCCATCGGCAATCGGGGCCGAGTACCGACCGCTTTGCAGTGAGTTGCGTTTCAACTCCCGGCCGATCGTTGAAGGCGACCGCCCCAGCACACGGGCGATGGATGTATTATTATGTCCGCCTACCAGTAAAACGGCAATCTGATCCCTGTCTTCACAGCTCAAATGACGATATGTTTCCACTGCAACACTCCTCCGGCTTTTCCAACCGACCTGATATCATATCAAGCCGGGGGTGTTGCACTTCGTTCTGGAATTCAAGGTGTATTTGTGTTGATTGACATGTACAATGATGATCTTATCTGATTATTCGCGGTTTTGGTTTTTATGGTCGGTGCCGTCTGTGGTGAAAGGTTTTGAAATTATGCCTTTGAAAACTGTATTGTTGGGCTTTGCGGCGCTTATGCTAACGGCAACCGCAGCGTATTCGCAAAGTGCCGAGACGGTTCTGGCTCGATATAATCAGGACCCTCAACTTGCGGCGGTGGTTGCTGACGAAGTCGCCAATGACCCTCAGGCAGCAGGCGCTTTTTATGCTGCAGTAATAGACGAGAGCGAAACCGCACAGATTTATGTAGGTGCCGGATTTGCAAGCGCTTATCAGGTTCTGATAGAAGCCGGTGATTCGACGGGCGCCGGTATTGTGCTGCAGGTTGTTTGCAGCGGTGGTGGAGCCGGTAGCCTGGCGTCGTCGTTTGCTGCTTCGCTGGGCGGATCGATAGTTGCCATCTGCTCTGGTTCGGGGTCGGGAGACTATTCGGGCACCGCTCCCAGCCTGTTCAGGATCAATGCAAATGGTGGCGGGAACGGCATAAGCCGTAATTGATTTCGATTTGTCAGGGGTGGTTAGGACAATGGAGTTAACGGGCAGGTTTTGAAAAAGTTCAAGTTAACATCAGTGGTCATTTCTGCAGCTTGCGCAGGAACGTTATGGTTAACGTCCGCGCAGGCCGATGAGATTTCACGAATCGTGGCGGGCGACATGCCGGTCGTTCGCGACAGGTTTGAAGGCCTTGGCTGGCGCGCTGGTCAGTTCTGGATCGGGCCAAGCGTGGAAACCGGCTATTTCTATGATAGCAACGTTTTTGGCGAATCAGCAGGCAAGGACGACGATTCCGGTGTGTACGTCTCGCCAAGTATAGCGATGCGATCTGATTTTGGCCGTCACGCGCTGAACCTGCGCGCTGGTCTGGATCATTACGAATATTTCGATCTGTCATCGCAAAGCCGTACTGATTTCGACGGTGAGCTTGATGGCCGCTATGACATTCGCAGTGATCTTGTTGTGCTCGGTGGTGTGAGCGGGGGCAAATTTACCCAGACGCCTGGTGATCTTGAATACCCCACACCAGGACTGCCAACATCTCCGGGTGATTATTACACATTTGAGTCCTGGGGTTCGATCAACAAGTCTTTCAACAGGTTGAGTGTCTCTGCCGGCGCTGCATACAAGATGTACGACTATGATGACGTGGACGGCATTGATCAGGACTTCCGTGACGGTGATGTCGTTACAGTCGGTGGCCGCGCAGGGTATCTCATCTCTCCGGGGTACAAGATTTTCAGTGATTTCCGTTATAATTGGCGCGATTATAGTGGGGTAACTATCCAGGATTCAGTTGGATGGCGCGCCCTCGGCGGTGTCGAATTTGAAATCACACACCTTGTTTCAGGTGAACTTGGCTTCGGTTATATGGAGCAGACGTATGACTCGAGCGGGTCTCCGACCACTTCCGACTGGACCTATCATGGCGCGTTGGTATGGAACCCGACTCGTCTGATGACGGTGAAGCTGGACGCGGATCGTACCATTGAGGACAGCACACTCGATCAGAATGGCCGCGTTCAGGATGCAGTCAAACTTGCTGTCGACTACGAAGTTCTGCGTACACTGATCTTCTCGCCAGCCGTGGGTATCTCATATAACGATTATGAGAACTCCCCGATGGACGACCTCAGATTCGAGGCAGGTGGGGAGCTGGAATACAAGATGAACCGCTTCCTCTCGGTTGGGGGTCGCTATAAATACTCCTACAGTGATTATTCCGGAGCCAGCTTTAACGACTGGGACCGTCATCTTGTAGGTATTTATGCTAAAGCGCGCTTCTGACATAAATTCTGAAGACCCTCGTGATCGTTACGAAGATCCTCGTGATCGTTACAATGAATCCACCGCGGCATTTGGCTTTGGTGGAACGGATGGTGTAGATCTCAGGGAATTATTGCGGATCGCCCGGCGTCGCGGCCCACTTGTGGCCGTGCTTGGGTTCCTGGCGGCCCTCCTGGGCGCGGTTTATGCGCTGCAGCTAACCCCGGAATATACTGCGAAGGCCACACTGCTGATAGATACGCAACAGAAAAACATCATTGATGTTGAAGCCGTGGTTGCAGGCATTGGCCGGGATAATTCAGCTCTGGACAGTGAGCTTGAATTGATTCAGTCCTATGATGTCGCCAAACGCGTAGTGACCAAACTCAAGCTCGATGAGCAGTTGAAGGTTGAACCCGCGGAACCGTCGTTTGTCCGACAATTGATTGATCTGGCGCTGAGCCGCGAGGCAGTTCCTGAGCCGGATCTCAGCGACAATTCCACGGACAAGGTTATCCGCGCCGTTGCGAAGGATGTTTCGGTAAAGCGCAAGGGTTGGACATATGTGGTGGACATCCAATACACCTCTGAAAACCCGGCCCTGGCAGCCCAGATCGCCAATGCTTTCGCTGACGAGTACCTGGTAGATCAACTGGAGGCAAGCTATGAAGTCACCCGGCGCGCCAATGAGTGGCTGGAAGAACGGTTAGGTGACTTGAAGACCAGGGTGCGGGACTCTGAACGCGCCGTTGAGTTGTACAAGGCACAGAACAATATCGTTGATAGCGAAGGCACCACGCTCAGCCAGCAGCAGGTTTCCAAGCTCAATGAGCAACTGATTCTGGTGCGCGCGGAAACGGCGCAGTCGCAAGCCAAGTACGACCAGATCCAAGCAGTGCGTAAACGTGGTGGAGATATAACTGCTTTTGCGGATGCGTTGTCATCCAGTGCTTTGGCGGCCCTGAAAGGCAAGGCATCTGAAGTGCGCCGTGAACTGGCGAACCTGAGTGCAAAATACGGCAACAGACATCCATCCGTTGTTTCAGCTCGTGCGCAACTGGCCGATGTCAATCGGTCGATTGGCTCTGAAGCCCAGCGCATCCTGGCTTCGGCAGAAAACGAACTTCGGGTCGCGCGCAGCCGTGAGCAATCGATTGAAAACAGCCTGGCGGAAGTCAATGGCACCGCATCCGACGTTAATCAGGCCGAAATCACACTAAGGGAACTGGAACGCGAATCAGCTGCCAACAAGGCGTTGTTTGAATCCTTCCTGTCACGCTTCAAGCAAACCAGCGAGCAGGGAAAACTCAACACCAACAATTCGCGTGTGATAGAGCGGGCGGCGGCACCAACCGTTCCAAGTGCCCCAAACAAGAAATCCATCGTGATACTGGCTGCCATGCTGGGCCTTGGCCTTGGTGCCGGTATTGCGTTTTTGCTGGAACAACTCGATTCAGGCTACCGGACATCTACCCAGGTGGAAAAGCAACTGGGGGTGCCGGTCCTTGCGTCTGTTCCGCAGGCTGATGGTGAGCTAAGCAGCGGGCTGGGCCGCGTCGCACGTAACCTCAATCCGTTGAGTCTGCTGTCTCGGCTAATCTCGCGCGGCTCCAAATCGGAACGGCGCATGGACCGTGACGATCGCGTCTCGATGAGCAGATTGGTTACAAGCAAGCCGCTGTCCAGTTTTACAGAAGCTATTCGATCCTTCAGAATGGGGATCAAGTTCGTTGATGTGGACCGGCTACAGAAGGTCATTCTTGTCACCTCGGCATTGCCGGGCGAAGGCAAGTCGACGATTGCGTCCAATTTGGCCCAACTGGCGGCTGCGTCAGGAGAGCGGGTGCTGCTTGTCGATCTTGATCTGCGCCACCCTGTCCTGACGCTGCTTTATGCCCCTCAGGCAAAAATCGGTTGCGTGGAATTGCTGCTTGGGGAGGCGGATTTAAACCAGGCGATTGTCAAGGACAGCACATCGGGCCTGCATATGCTGCCGTCGCCAAGCCGCCGGGATATTACCCATACAGCAGAGCTTCTCGGCTCAAAGCGCCTCAGGGACCTGTTGGCTCACCTGAGGGGTTTTTACGATTTGATCATCGTCGATACGTCACCGTTGCTGCCGGTCACAGACGGGCGCGCGCTGATGGATGCTGTCGATTCAGTGGCATTGGTGGTGAAGTGGGAGAAGACCCCTCGCGACGCAGTGGAAGCGGCGCTGAAGGAATCGCCTGGGTCCATGGATAAACTGATCGGTATCATCCTGAACGATGTGGTTGCCTCGAAGGCGCGGCATTACGGCTATTACTCCTCCGGCTACTACAACAAGAATTATCCCGACTATTATGGCGGCACCAAGTAAGGTGGCGGGCATCGTCAGGCTCATCAGCGCGCTCGGGTTGTTTTTGATCGCGGTGCTCGTTGCCGGCGGCGGCGCCTGGCAGCTTGCCCGTCTCGAGCGAACCCACCTGACAGAAGAAGTCCTCTACCCCGTAACCCCTCGCTCACTGCAGGTATGGCTGAAGACGCTTGATCTCGATGATCCGGCAACTGCTGACCTTCTGGCTGACCGCATTGGTCTGATGAGCCTGCCACAGCGCCGGGATGCGGTGATCGCCATGTCCGGTTCAAGCTTCTTTGCTGAACTTGAACCCAAATTCACGCAACAGCGAACCCTCAGGACAGTTGCCCTCAAAGCAGTATTGTCGGCACTTGCCGAGGCACCCCTGCTTGGAGACCTGTGGTTCCTGGCGGCACACCTGCGTGGTCAGCTGTTTGGAGTTGACCCGGAAGTGCAGCAATATCTTGGCCTTTCGTTCATCTACGCACCGAAGGAAGTCGATATGGTGCTGGCGAGATTGCAGATGATGAGCCTCGCCTGGCCGTTATTGTCCGAAGCATCACACAACATTGTCCGAAACGACCTGACCATCATTGCCGAGGCCTATCCGGGCCGGGTGCAGGAATTGCGGCAATATCTGAAAAGTGCGGGAGCCGAGATGTGATGGAACTCGCCCCCCATGTAACATGTCGTGAATATACCGGACGCCGGCCATGACGGCGCTGTGCTCGGTCCTGCTGACCCTTGTCGTCGGATCAAGCCCGTTCTGGCTGGGCTCCAACCGGCCGCTGCCATGGGCGGGCAATGCCATAGCGATTGGATCTGTTGTGGCCATGACTGCAATCGCCCTGCTGGTTGAAGGGCGTCGTTATCCTCCCGTAAAAATCGGCGTCATCCTGTTTCCGCTTGCGCTGATCGCAGCGGGCCTGAGCTGGGCTTTGGTGCAGACCCTGCCGCTCGGTTCGCTGTTGCCGGAACACCCTGCCTGGGCGGTTGCCGGAGAAGCTCTCGGGCAGGAACTGACCGGGAGGATTTCCGTCAATCCGTCACAGACCCGGTGGGCACTGCTGCACTGGACAACTGCGGCGGCTGTGCTCACAGGATCGTATTTTCTGGCCCGCAGAGACAGCAATGCCAACATTCTTCTCAATGGGATGTTGCTGATGATGGCGCTGGCCGCGGTATACGGCCTGGCCCGGCTGTCATTCTCGTTCGACAAGATTTTGTGGTTCGATGAGCGCGCAGGAAGCTATTTGACAGCAGGCTTCATCAACCGCAACAGTGCAGCCACATATTTTGGATTGGGGACAGTGGCAGCCCTGGGGCTGCTGCTGCACAAGGCACGCAGGATTTTGAGCCGGAGCCGGGAGGCAAGCGGACGGGATATTGTGCACCTGTGGACGGGTGCGTTCAGTGGATCGCTAGGCCTCAACCTGGTGGTCTTTGTGCTGCTGTTTGTCGCCTTGCTGGTGACGGGGTCGCGTGGCGGCATCGGGTTTAGCGTGGTCGCACTGCTCGTCTTGATGCTGCTCTACAGTCTTCGCCAAAATGCGGACCGTCGGCGATTATTCACCGGGCCGGGCTGGGTGCTGGTCGTCTTCGCCAGCGTGGTTCTGATCACTGGCGTTCTGGAGATGTCAGGCGCCAGAGTTCTGGGCCGGCTGATGGAGCAGGGTCTTGCTTCAACCGCGCGATTTGAAACCTATCAGCGTACCCTGGTCGCAATTGCCGACTATGGCTGGCTGGGCAGCGGTCTGGGCACTTTCCAGGATGTATTTCCAGCCTACCGGCTCGAAATTGCCGCAGGCAGGCAGGTCTGGGACAAGGCACACAATGACTATCTGGAACTGATACTGGGCCTGGGTATTCCTGCATCAATGCTGGTTTTGGCGGGGCTGTCCGGACTTGTCTGGAAAGCAATATCAGGGTTTTTCAACCGCCGGCGGGACGCTCATTTTGCAGCCATTGCCGTGGCTTCAGCTGTCCTGGTGGCGTTGCACTCATTGGTGGATTTCAGCCTGCAGATTCAGGCAAATACTTTGGCCTTTGCGCTGTTTCTGGGTTTGGGACTTGGGCAATCAACGAGCAGTCGGACTTGAATTACCGTGTAACTTCACTGTCGCGGATGCAAAGCAGCCGAATTCTACAAATCTATTGGCATCAGACCAGGATTATATTGGTCCGGGTGTGTAGAATACCATTGCAGTGCAGTAGCGTGGCGGTTAGGTTTGATGGTATGTGCGAGGAGGCCAGTATGCGAGGAAAATCTGCTGATCATAATCGGTTAAGGTGGTTTGCGGTGCGCACTCTGCCCAGTCAGGAACAGCGCGCGCAGGCTCAGCTTCAGCAGCAGCTGTTTACGACATTCCTGCCGGTGGTTGAAAAGTCGGTTCGCCACGCCCGCAAGATGCGGACCGTCAGGGCTGCCTTGTTTCCGGGCTATCTGTTCGTTGAGCTTGATTTGTCGCGTGACCAGTGGCGCTGCATCAATTCGACATATGGCGTGTCAGGGCTGATCATGGCTGGAGAACAACCAATGCCGGTGCCAGAGGGTGTGGTTGAGACTTTCATCACCCTGTCATCAAAACATGGATTGATGGATTTTACGGCTGACCTGATGATCGGTTCTTCGGTGCAGGTTGTTTCAGGCCCATTGTCAGGCATGCTCGGGCACCTGGCCAGTTGCGACAACAAGGGTCGCGTGGAAGTGCTGCTTGACATCATGGGTCAGCAGGTTCGGGTTCGTTCGCAGGCGAACGCTCTGATGCCGGTTTGAGTTTATCCCCTATTTCCCAAGTGGCGTCGATTTTAGATGCAGCGAGATGTGGTTTTTGCTATAAGAATCAATGCCATACACACATCAGGACAAACGCGCTGCACGTCACCCAGTGGGTGAAAGCACAAAGCCC
>Ga0222671_1000187_pt1 | contig 26348 bp, 32 predicted proteins | sample AntAcemetagen797_FD_179849 | JGI IMG/M metagenome (GOLD analysis project Ga0222671, IMG submission 179849) | Saline water microbial communities from Ace Lake, Antarctica - #797 | ecosystem: Environmental > Aquatic > Non-marine Saline and Alkaline > Saline | place: Antarctica: Ace Lake... | reverse complement strand
TCAGCAGCAAAAGCAACTTTTATCGCTTTATGAACAACAAATTCAAACATCGCAACAGTCATTGAATTTACTTTTCACCTCCTATGGAAATTCAGGAAGGGATTTTGAAGAAGTGCTGCGTATGCAACAGCAACTGCTGAAATATGAAAAAATGAAAGCCACAGCAGAAGTCCAGTATCAGATTGAGCTGGCCAAGTTGAAGTATATTACAGCTTATACGTATTGATGGGGTGATGTGAGGATGTGCTGATGTGCTGATGTGGGGATTAAAAAAGTATTATGAACACTGAAAAAATTAAACATAATGGAACATAAAAATGAGATTTTGGATTTAAGCTTTGAATTTGCTTTGGAGATTATTGAATATTCAGAATTGTTAGAAAGCAATCGGAAATATGTGATCGCACGCCAACTTTTAAAATCGGGAACGAGTATTGGAGCCAATATCCGGGAAGCACAAAGTTGTGAAAGCAGGGCTGATTTTATCCATAAACTTAAAATAGCCCATAAAGAAGCAATAGAAACCGACTACTGGCTTCTTTTATGCGAAAGAGCAAAAAATTATCCACCCCCTCCTATCGGGATGAAGGCTATGATGCTATCCATTCAAAAGTTACTCAGTAAAATAATTTCGTCAGCTAAATTTAATAAACAATAATATGAAATCTATAAAAAAAACCATAGCAATTCTGATTGCCATTTTGCTCGTCGGAGGTTTGATTGGCTATTTAGTGGGAAACCATTCTTTATCAAATCAGCACATCAACAAATCAACAGATCAACAAATCAACACATCACCGAATCAGCAAATCAGCACATCCTCACATCAACAAATCTACACCTGCTCCATGCACCCGCAAATCCGGCAAAGTGAGCCGGGCGACTGCCCGATATGCGGCATGGATTTAATCCCGTTGGAGAATGAACAAGACGGCGAAATCGACCCGATGGCGGTCAGCATGTCGCCAACAGCCATGCAGCTGGCCAGTATTCAAACCGCAGTTGTAGGAACAATGGAACCGATTAAACAGCTTCGGTTAAACGGTAAAATTCAGGAAGATGAACGGCTGGTTTTTTCACAGTCGTCGCACATCCCAGGGAGAATTGAAGCGCTGATGGTCAATTTCACCGGCGAATATGTAAATAAAGGCCAGGTGATTGCATCAATATATTCGCCAGATTTGGTGACTGCACAGGAAGAGTTGTTCGAAGCACAAAAAATAAAGGAAACGCAACCACAGCTTTTCGAGGCTGCCAAGGGAAAACTAAAAAACTGGAAGCTGACCGACGGCCAGATTGAAAAGATACTGCAATCGGAAAACACCGAAGCAACATTTGATGTGCGGGCAGATATTTCGGGTTATGTCACCGAAAAAATGGTCAATACCGGCGATTATATCCGCAGGGGCGAAACCATTTATGAAATTGCCGACCTTTCGAAAGTATGGGTACTTTTTGATGTGTATGAATCTGACATCGGCTGGATTAAAAAAGGCGATAAAGTTGAATTTACCGTCACTTCCCTTCCCGGCGAAACCTTTACGGGTACAATTTCATTTCTCGACCCCGTAATCGACCCGAAAACAAGGGTAGCCAAAGCGCGGGTAGCAACCACTAACGCGGCTTTGGAGCTGAAGCCTGAAATGTTTGTTTCCGGTATTGTAAAGGCGCAGCTGCCCAAAAAGTCAGATGCCGTAGTTGTCCCTAAAACTGCCGTGATGTGGACTGGCAAGCGGTCTGTTGTTTATGTGAAATCCGTTACCGGTCAGGGCGTTAATTTTAAAATGCGAGAGGTAACGCTCGGTTCTGCGCTGGGCGAAAGCTACATCATAGAAAACGGCTTACAGGAAGGCGAAGAAATAGCAGTAAACGGCACATTCAGCATTGATGCGGCGGCACAACTGGCAGGCAAACCGAGCATGATGAACCCCGAAGGCGGCCCCGCCATGACCGGCCACAACCATGGTGGAATGGATATGCCAGCAGCGAGCGAAGAGCCAAGTGAGACACTCACTCCAAGTGAAGCCCCCGCTAAAACCGACGCTAAAACCAATCCGGCATTTAAGGCGCAGCTTACAAAAGTTTACGAAGCTTATCTGACTATGAAAAATGCCTTTGTGGCCACCGATGCCGAAAAAGCAGCCAGCGAAGCAAAAGCAGTGAGCGCGGCTTTACAATCAGTAGATATGGGATTGCTCAAAGGCGATGCGCATATTCTGTGGATGGAACAGTTGGAAACCCTGAACAGCGCGATTGAATCGATCTCGAGTTCCGGTAACATCGAAATGCAGCGCAAAGCTTTTGCCCGCTTTAACCAGGCACTTTACATCAGCCTGAAAACCTTTGGCCTGGACGGGCAAACAACTTATTATCAATACTGTCCGATGGCTTTTGATAATCAAGGCGCCTTTTGGCTGAGCGAAATAAAACAGATCCAAAATCCGTATTTCGGCGATATGATGCTCAAATGCGGCGAAACCCGTGAAACATTGAAGTAAATAATCCCATTAATTTGTGATTTTATTGGGTGATAAATTATCTAATAATCTGACATTAAACTAAATAAGTCATGTATATTTACATTAAAAATATGGTTTGCACCCGTTGCATTATGACGGTAAACCAAATTTTCAGTGAAGCCGGAGTTGAAAATGTTGATGTGGAGATAGGCAAGGTAAAGCTCGATGATCCGCTATCAACAGAAACTATGGATATGATCCATAAAAGGCTTAACAAGGTAGGTTTCGAGATCATCAGCGATTCAAAAAGCCGGATAATTGAAGAAATCCGGCAGGTGATCATCAATTTTGTATATCACCATTCCGAACCGCTACGGATAAATTTTTCAGCTTATCTGGCCGACAAACTCAATTTGGATTACAACTACCTGAGTGCTTTATTTTCATCTGCCGCTGGCACCACCATCGAAAAATACCTGATCGATTTAAAAATTGAACACGTGAAGGAACTGCTCGTATATGACGAAAAAAACCTGAGCGAAATTGCCTTTGACATGGGTTACAGCAGTGTAGCTCATCTATCGGGGCAATTTAAGCGGATAACAGGATTCACGCCTACGCACTTTAAAACCCTTGGAAAACAGAAACGTCGGCCCATCAATGAAATTTAATTTCAGGAAATGATGTAACTATTTTCAGGAATTGTGTAATGCCTTGTAAGGGCGATGCTTATATCTTTACACTATGAAATAACAGATGAATAATCAATAAAAATTGATTGCATCATTAAACACATAAAACTATGATAATAAAAACATTGATTGTTACAATATTCTTGGCCTTGATCATGGTAATTCCACCGATATTGAAAGTGCTGCTTGGTCAGGATGAGGAAAAAAACGGAAATAAAGATCAGGCCGAAGCTGATGCAGCAAGCGCCTGTGGTAGTTGTGGTGTTAAAAATATTGCCAATTGTTCACTGGAATCAAAGGCAAAACCCTCATCTCCGGCCTAATACATTAATTTAATAATACATTACAGATGAAACTTATAAAAGCCTACATAAGACACCGTAAAACCGAAGAAGTTTATACGGCATTAAAAAAGGAAGGATACTGCTGCATGACCTTTGTAGAAGGTGAAGGTACCGGCCAATATTCCGACCACGAAAAAGCGCATATCAGCGAAAAATATCCATTTGCCGATGCTTACCGGGTGATCAAACTGGAAATTCTGGTGGCCGATGAATATGTAACCACCGTAGTTGAACTTATTCGTGAAAACGCCCGTACCGGCTATCGTGGAGATGGCATGATAGTCGTTTCACCGGTTGACGAAGTTTACAAGGTGAGAACGGATGAAAAAGGAAACTATCTTCTGAAAGTGTCCGACACGAGAGATTACAAACTGTTGACAGCCAACCGAAACAATAAGCTCCCGATGTATAAAACAGAAATCAATGGTTTCAGAAGCAAACGGCATTTAGAAGTTTATGCCATCAACGATCGGGCTGACAACACTCAAACTTGAACAAAATGAATATACAAACATCGGTTATAAAATTCCTACCGGGATTTACGCTGAATCAGGAACATATCCAGAAAACATTGTTCGAACTGACGGGGCTGAACGGTATAACATCTTTAAAAGTTGAACCCGATTTGGTAAAGATTGAATACTATCAGCATTTGCTTTCCACTGAAATGATTCAAGATGCCCTGGGAAAGGCTGGTTTTCCTTTTAAACATCAAAACGATAAACCGGGTATCTTCCATAAGTTTATCGCAAAACTTGGTCAGGACAACAAAAAAGCATTTGGGGGGCATCCCCCGGATTGTTGCGGAAAATAAGCAAAATTGAACTAACCTCTTAAATTATAATAACATGATGTGGCTATATTTGATAATAATATCACTGATCATCACCGGATTTTTTATGGCAGCCATGGGTTTGAAAATGTTTTTTGATAAAAACGCACCCGTGGCCGGGCAGTCATGCGGCCTTGATGAAACCCCTACTGAAGATGGTGCTGCTTGCGCCCACTGTAAAGTGAAGGAACTGGTGGATTGCAAGGAACAATCGGTGCTTAATCAGTGATATATCTAAATGGAAGACGTGTTGTAAACAGGGTCAACAAGAAACAGCCTGAATAACACAACGATTGCTTGAAAACGTTAAAAACGAAATACTAAACTTATAGGATTTACTTACCGAAGTTCAACGCTGGCAACATGAATAAAATTAAAATTAAGCGATTAGGATTTGCATTTGGAATTACCAGTGCATTGCTGTATTTGGGTTGCGTTATTGTAATGATAACTGTTGGTCGCGATGGAACCATTCAGTTTTTCAACAGCATTTTACATGGTCTGGATGTGGGTTCAATTATTAGGATGAATATTGCCTGGTGGGAAGCTTTAATTGGAATAGCGGAAACATTCATCTTGGGTTGGCTAATTGGAGCTTGCATTGCAGCATTTTATAATATCTCCACATTGAAGGAAAAACATTCATAATGTTTATGTGTGTTCCTACTAATTAAATAAGTATTGAAAAAATAAGGTTTAAATATTAATGAAAATGAAATCTGAAGAAAAATATATTATTGACCCGATATGCAATATGGTGATCGAAAAGGAGAATTCAATTGTATTAAAGTTAAAAAATACAGACTACTTTTTTTGTTCTGAAGGATGTAAAAAAAAGTTTGAGCAAAAGAGGTTAAATCGGGTGGACGAAAAATTGGAAATCTATGATTTAATAATTATTGGTGGAGGGCCAGCCGGATTAACGGCGGGTGTTTATGCATCTATTTTAAAGTTACATGCTTTTTTAATTTCAAAAGAACTGGGTGGACAGGCAATTGATAGCACCAAAATAGAAAATTACATGGGATTCGATTTTATCACCGGTCCCGAGTTAATTGAAAAATTCCACTACCAGCTGGTAAATTCTCATTTTATCGACCATTTACTAAGTGAAGTAGAAATAGTAGAACAAGCGGATGATAAAAACTTTGTTGTAACCATTGCCGATTCTAAAAAAATTAAAGCAAAAACAATTTTACTGGCAACCGGTATGAGACGTAGGAAATTAAATATCCCCGGAGAATCTGAATTTCAAAGAAAAGGTATTTTCTATGGTAGCATTCAAGATGTTTCTTATTTGCAAGATAACGAAATAGCTATTATTGGAGGCGGAAATTCAGCCTTGCAATTGGTCGAAGATCTACACGAAATTTCTAATAAGATATATCTAATATCCGATACCGTTTTAACCGGAGATGCAACTATTATTAAGAGGATTAAAAAGATAAAGACTGTTGAGATTTTTGAGGAATATAAAATTGAGAAATTTATAGGAGACAAAGTTCTTTCTGGCGTTTCCATTCGAAAAAAGGGAGGAAGAGTATCTAAGTTGCTCCCGGTTTCTGGGGTGCAAATTGCTATTGGCTTAAAACCTGATACTTCATTGGTGACAAAACTGGTGGATTTAAATGATAAGGGAGAAATTCTAATTAATCAGGATTGCTCCACCAGTTACCCCGGAATATTTGCCGCAGGAGATGTTACAAATGTTTTTGGAAAACGGATAATAATTGCTTCGGGTGAAGGGGCAAAAGCAGTGCTCGCATTAAAGAAATTTATTATTAACAATAAACATTTAAAGAAATAATCATGAAAACAATAAAATGGATTTTTCAATTGGCAACACTCTCTGTTATAGTGGCCTTTACTGCGTGTAACAGTGGAGAACAAAAAAAAGCAGCTGACCATAATAGTTCGACGAATATAGTATCAGAACAAATGGCGAACGAACATTCTGAAAAAGCCGAAACAGTTATGCACGTCGGGCATAAAGGCCTGGCCGAAAACTTTGCACATACAAACATTGCCATTCTCGAAACGAAAGCAAATATCAACGAAGCCAGCACGAATGAATTCGAAGAAGTTATTAATGCATATCTGCAAATTAAAGATGCCCTGGTAAACGACAACGAAACAAAAACTGATGAGGCAATTACAATAATGGCCGGAAAGTTAAAAGAGGTTTCGGAAGAAAAACTTTTAGGTGAAGGACTTGCAACATGGCAAAATCATCAGATTTTATACGAAGCTAAGTTAAAAGAGATGAAACACATTAAAGGAATAGAAAACAAACGTTCCTATTTTAGTCATATTTCCGAAATTATGTATTGCACCATTAAAAGTTTCGGGTTGAAAGAGGGTGATCTGTACGCCGTGTATTGCCCAATGGCATTCAATAATAAAGGAGCCTACTGGATAAGCGACAGTAAAATGATACAAAATCCATACATGGGTTCAAAAATGCCGGCCTGTGGAACAATTGAAGAAGCATTGTAATGAATTATAAAAGCTGGCACGATCAATAAATGTATTACTAACTTCAAAATTATAATCATGAAACTAATTAAAGCATACATAAGATACCGAAAAATCGAAGAAGTATTCAATGCACTACAAAAGGAAGGTTATTGCTGTATGACCTTTACGGAAGGTGAAGGCACCGGCCAGTATTCTGATCATGAAAAAGACCACATCAGCGAAAAATACCCGTTTGCCGATGCTTACAGAGTGATAAAACTGGAAATCCTGGTTGACAAAAAACACGTTGATCCTGTTGTTAAAATTATCCGTGAAAACGGCAAGACGGGTTATCGGGGTGACGGTATGATCATCATCTCACCTGTGGATGAGGTTTACAAAGTAAGAACGGATGAAAAAGGTATTCTGGCCATTTAAAATCTCACCAGGGTATTTACGGTTTTTAGCTATCGTATCATGGACGATGCCAAAAAATTCAGTAATGCAGAAATACAATCTGCCGCGGTGGATTTGCCCGATTATGTGTCGGAAAAGTGGGTTGCGGATCGCTATTATCTGTATTCAAAAAAACGAAAATTATCGGAATTGTTATGATACCTGAAATTGTATAAATCTTTTCGGCAATTATGTAACAGCCACATCACATGCACCTAATATATTTGCTGAACAATAACTTATTAAATAAAGTACAATGAAAATACTAAAAAACATATTCGGAAATTTCGGGACTAAATCCCAATCATTAAGAGATGGTTCACCACACCACAAACCAGTACATAACCACCATCATAAAAATAATTCACAGCATGACCAGGGGTATCAATGCCCGATGGAATGCGAAGGAGATAAACTTTATGATGATCCCGGCAATTGCCCGGTGTGCAACATGAAAATGGTATCATTAGAAGATGTAAAGCAGGGAGGACACCACCACGGATGTTGCTAGCAAGCGAAACAGTTAAATACCTTCAAAGCAGAAGCTATACCTAGCTAAATACAGGTACTTTATAATTTTAACTTTTAAAATGTAAATACAATGAAAAAAATAATGATTATGCTCAGTTTGGCTTTAGTAAGCTGGGGAGCAAGTGCACAACACGACCATTCGAAAATGGGACACGCTACAGAAGGACAAACCAATATGGATTCGAAAATGGCAAATAAATCCATGGTTCAGCCTTCTGTTAAGGTTGAACGTTCCAAATCCGCAACTGCTATTATCGACAATTACCTGGCTTTAAAAGATGCACTAGTGGCCGATAACAGCAATAAGGCTTCAAGCTCGGGAAAAACCTTGTTTGATGCTTTCGCAAAATTTGATATTTCGGCTCATCCAAAATCTCAACAAAAAGAACTGGCTGAAATTATAGAAGATGCCTCGGAACATGCTGAGCATATTTTCGAAAACAGCGGGAACATCGACCATCAAAGAGAACACTTTGAAATTTTAAGCACGGATATTAATGACCTGGTAATCATCATCGGTTCCGACAGAACATTGTATCAGACTTTTTGCCCGATGTACAACAAGAACGAAGGCGGGGTATGGTTAAGCGCATCCCGTGAGATAAAAAATCCATTCTACGGGAGTAAAATGATGAAATGCGGTAGCGTACAGCAAGAAATTACCGTGGAATGAAACTATTGAAACCTATAGGTTTTGTACTATTGATTGTTCTGGTGGGTATTCAGTTTATACCCTCCAGATCCAATCAAAGCACAGAGGTGCCATCAACTGACTTTGTAAAAACGTACAAGGTTTCCGAACAGCTGGGACAAATACTTTATACTTCCTGCTACAATTGTCATAGCAACAACACCAATTATCCCTGGTATAGCTGGGTTCAACCGGTTGGTATGTTACTTGAAAACCATATCAACAAAGGAAAGGAGGAGCTTAACTTTAGTGAATTTGGCACCTACTCAGGCCGAAAACAAAAAAGTAAGTTAACCGCGATGATAAGCCAGGTTGAAGACGGTGAAATGCCCTTGGCTTCCTATACCTTTATTCATCGCGAAGCCAGATTATCAGCAGTTGATAAAAATAATCTTGTTGACTATTTGAAAACTTTAAAGTTAGCGACTCAAAAGAACCGAGGAAATGAACCGAGGCCTGAAAATATTATAAGCATACTGTAAAAGGCATTCCTCACAAGTGTATAGCCTTTTCCACACTTTAATAGTCTTTCATATAATTAGTGCTATATGTTATTTGCCTGATAGTTCAAAAGGATAGAGGTTTTCAATATTTGTGGGGGTTTCTGGTATGTTTTTTTCACTAACATTCACAATTGCATTAACTTGTTTAGGTTCGAAAACAATAAAGATTAAAACGAAAACATAAAATTATGTAAATCATATCTGGGAATATGTAACAAGTCCCTGATATTATATTAGTTAATTTGTAAAATGTATAAATTTAAAATTGAAAAGATCATGAAAAAGACAGTAACTATTTTTTTAAGCGTATTCTTTCTGGCAGCATTTTCGGTAAGTGCCCAGATGCACCAGGGACAAAGCGAACAAAAGGATCAAAAACAAGGCATGATGATGCAAAAAAGCGACATGATGCAAGGTGGCATGATGCAAGGCATGATGAACAAAGGGATGTGCCCTATGTGTGGGCAAATGATGAACCAAGATATGCCGATGCAAAAGTATATAATGATGGTAAATCACTTACCCAACATGCAACAGCAGTTATCGCTTGACGACAACCAAATGGATCAACTGTACGACCTGCAGGATGAGTTTAAAAAGCAACAAATTGATTATCAGTCTGTGTTGCGCAAAAAACAAATGAAGCTAAAAAGCCTGTTGGATGAAATGACGCCTGCAAGTCAGGTTGAAAAACAAATGCAGGATTGTGCCAACACGAAAATAAGCATGAAGGTGGCCGCTTACGAAACGGCAGGCAAAATGAAAGCCGTCCTCAATACTGATCAAAAAAAACAACTGAAAAGCAAAATGATGCAGATGCATGGCCAGGGAGGAATGATGAACCAAGGTCAGGACGGGTTGAAGCAGAAAAGTGATGATAAGAAACAAGATGAACATAACCATTAAAAAGAAAGGAGCAACATTATGATGGACGGATTTGGCGGACACGGCTGGGGAATGGGTCTCGGAATGGGCTGGTGGTGGATTATCGGCATTCTGCTTATAGTATTCGTTGTTTGGCTGGTCAACAGAACCACCAATAAAAATAATGCCGGCAGTTCCGGTAATAAGTCACCACACGACATTCTCAAAGACAGATACGCCAAAGGCGAAATTGATAAAGCTGAATTTGAAGAACGCAAAAGAGACCTTACCTAAGGTTTTGCAAACTAAGGGTCTGTTCCGAAATAAAGTGTACAGATTATAGGCAGTTATTTTGTTCGCCAATAAGGCAAAAAACGCAGGCATAGCAGCGCCACGCCGAGTATTTTTAACGCTGTTGGCGAGCAAAATAACCAGTAGAAATGTACAGGTTATTTGGGAACAGTCCCTAGATCAGTTTCCGGGAGGATGCTACTCCTCCCGGATTTTTTAGGTGAAATAGTTGAATATTATTAACAAGAAAAATAAAGCATGAAGATAATAATTGCTGCAACAAAAACCTGCAACCACCGGCCGCTGCTTGAAAAAGAACTAATAGATGCCGGACTGGACTATCAGGTGAAATACTTTGATGAACATCCCGAATTGTTCGAAAAACATAAAGTCAAAACATCACCTCTCCTGATTGTAGATAATGAGTTGGTTTCGGCAGGAATGCCCGAACATTCAATAATCGTAGAATTAAAAACCCGTAAAGACAAAAAAGTATGAAATATTATATCGAAAAAACTATAGACTACGCTTTTGATGAAGCCGTAGAAAAAGTAACAGAAGAACTTAAAAAAGAAGGCTTTGGCATATTGTCAGAAATAAATATCCACGAAAAGCTAAAAGAAAAGCTGGGTGTGGATTTCAGGAAATACCGCATTCTCGGAGCTTGCAACCCGCCCAAAGCGTATGAAGCGCTCCAGGCAGAAAACAAAATCGGCACCATGTTGCCCTGCAATGTTATCGTGCAGGAACTGGAGGACGGAAAAACAGAAGTAGCTGCGGTTGACCCGGTAGCCTCGATGCAGGCCGTTGGAAATCCTGAACTCGAAAGTATTGCAAATGAAATCCGTGCGAAACTTCAAAAGGTCATCTTCACATTGTAATGGTATTTTTTTTGTATTCCCTTACTGTCCTTAAATTCAGGATTGCCGACGAAAATGCCGTGGGTTTTGGGTTTCAAACCCCGCTAACCAAAGAAAGGAAATACGATACACAGGTGTTGTTTACGCTGGGAATGGCTTTTAATTTAAAAAAATAAGACTATGAAAATTAATGAAAAAAGGACGCTCAGGAGGGTCTGGACACAAATGGTGCCGCAACCGGTGGATTCTATGATGGCAATGTATAACCCTAATTTGGAATACATTGCGTAAAATATTAAGAATATCCCGGGAAAGACTAATTCAAAAATCGAATAATCATTAAAAAAGTAGATGTCATGAAAAAACTTGAAAATAAAACAGCCTTAATCACTGGTGGTGCAGGCAGCATTGGAAAAGCCACCGCAGCTTTATTTATAGAGGAAGGGGCAAAAGTTCTTTTGGTTGACCTGGATAAAGAGGCTTTAAAGAAAACAACAGATGAACTAGGAAATAAAAATGTATCCTGGTGTGCAGCTGATGTTACTAATACAGAAGATGTAATCCGATATGCAAATGAAGCAAAAAATGCTCTTGGCAGTATTGATATATTTTTTAACAATGCAGGTATCGAAGGCGTAGTAAAACCAGTGACCGAATATCCTGAAGATGTTTTTGATAAAGTGATGGCTGTCAATGTCAAGGGAGTATGGTTAGGCAATAAATACATTGTTCCACTCATGGCAAATGGTGGAAGCATCATTATGAGTTCTTCAGTGGCTGGCTTGAGCGGCACGCCTAATGTAAGCGCTTATGTGGCCAGCAAACATGCCATAATTGGCTTGATGCGGAACTTGACTTATGAAGTTGCAGAAAGAAAGATCAGGGTCAACACCATCAATCCTTCCCCTGTGGACAGCAGAATGATGCGCTCATTGGAAGATGGCTTTGCGCCGGGACAGGGCAAAGAAGCAAAAAAAGGCTTTGAACAGACCATTCCCCTGGGGCGTTATGCCAAACCCGAAGAGATTGCTAAAGCGGTGCTGTTTCTTGCCAGTGATGACAGCCAATTTATAACTGGTACCACTCAGGTAATTGATGGAGGGATGAGTACATAAATGCGTTAATTGTAAGAAAGGGACATACGTAAATTAGCAATTTGCAAACAAAAAATCAGACTATGAAAATTAATGAAAAGAGGACGTCCAAAAGGGCAGAGACACAAATGGTACCGCAGCCGATAAAAGGTGAAGCGGGTTTAGTTCAGGTGGATACTACCTGGGGAAAAATTCAACCGATTAAAGTAGCCGATGGCGTTCGAACGGTAGATGAGATTGAATTAAATGATTGGCTGGAAGCAGGTAAGCAGGTAATTGACGGGCGTACACCGGATTTCTACAAAACTTCGACCATTCCCGGTGCAAAGAATATCCCGCACAATGAAATAACCGAAAGGATAGGCGAACTGGATCGCGACCAGCCAGCCATCTTTTTCTGTAACGGCCCGCAGTGCCCGCAATCGCCCACTGCCATTCACAATTTACTGGAAGCCGGTTACCCACCCGATAAAATACTATACTACCGTGGCGGCATGCACGACTGGGTAACGCTGGGGTTGCCGTTGGAGTTTGAAAAAAAATAAACATCTTCAATATGTATATTTGAGTAAAAATATTGAATTGGCAAAATTCATATAAAAATGAGAAAAAATAAATTAAAACAGATAATGAGGGCATTGATCATAATGATCATTATGCCCTCGTTTGCTTTTTGTCAAAATAGCAAACAACAAAAACGATCAAGTAATCAATTTACAGTTACAGAATCGTTTGAACCCGACATAGATATTTCATTAACTGCTACGCCGACAGAGATTCAACTGTTTTCGGGAGAGAAAACGCAAGTTTACACTTATCGTTCCGAGTTAATAAAAGGTGAAAGCACATCGCTTCAACAAATTCCAAATTCATACCTTGGCCCCATTATTCGTGTGAAACCTAATCAGAAAATTCGTATCCGTTACAACAACGAACTTCCCGACGAAAGCATTATACATTGGCACGGATTGCATGTCCCACAAGAGATGGACGGACATCCAAGGTATGCTATCAATAACGGCAAACAATTTGTTTATGAGTTCGTAGTAAACAATCGCCCGGGCACCTATTGGTTCCATCCACACCCGCATGGCTTAACGGGTTATCAGGTTTATAAAGGATTGGCCGGTATGTTTATTGTAGAAGACAACCAAAACAACTTGCCTTCCGATGAGTACGAAGTGCCTCTTGTTATTCAGGACAGAAGATTCGATCCGTCAAACCAACTTGTATATTTAGAAGATAACATGATGGACAGGATGATTGGATTCTTGGGCGATCAAATTTTAATAAACGGTCAGAGTGACACTTCGATGGAAGTAGATAAAGCTACGTATCGATTTCGTGTGCTAAATGGCTCCAATTCCAGAATTTACAAACTTGCATGGAGCGACGGAGTCGATTTAACAGTTATTGGCAACGATGGAGGGTTGCTTTCTAAACCAATAAACAAATCGTACATGATGTTAGGCCCGGGAGAGCGCATAGATATTTGGCGTGATTTTTCTAAAATAAACTCCGGCGAACAACTATCACTCAATAGTCTCACATTCAACAGCGGTACTTCCATGGGAATGATGGGCAGTGAAAGAGGTATGGGCAGAGGAATGATGAGCGGAAGAGGCAACATGCAAAGTAGCAATAGTCAATCCCAATCGGGTATGGATAATGGAGACGCTTTTACAGTGTACAATTTTATCGTTTCTGATAATGAAGGCGAAGTACTGCCTTTGCCTGCAGATTTTGAACCTATAAAACAACTGAATTTATCGGAGTCCGTTAATCGAGATTCACCTCGTCAATTTAATTTCCATTTTCAACGCATGCAATGGCTCATTAATGGTAAAACTTTTGAAATGAATGAAGTGGCAGACTGGGAGAAAGTAAAACTGAACACCACCGAAGTATGGGAATTTATTAATAGCGGCAGTGGCGGCGGAATGATGGGTAATATGATGAAGATGCCTCATCCGGTACACATTCATGGTTTGCAGTTTCAAATAATAGAACGTGATTTTTCGCAAGTTCCTCCTGATGTTTGGAACTCCATGAAAGATGGATTTATTGATGAAGGTTGGCAAGATACCTTTCTTCTTTTACCGGATATGCGCGTGAAAGTTGCCCTAAGATTTGAAGATTATACCGGTATCTTTCTCTATCATTGTCATAATCTGGAGCACGAAGATATGGGCATGATGCGCAATTATGAAGTTATTGAATAACCTGTTCGCTTTTGTAACATTTTAACGTCGCTCAATGCGAGTCTTTGTGTAGCAAAGCGAATTTTACTGCGTGAATTACACGCTTTCACATTTATTTACAGCAATTTAAATACAATATTTATAACGCTTTGAAAACCAATTTTATTAATTTCAAAAACAGCAATAACAATGGAAGATAAAAATAAACCGAACCATCAACAGAATCATCAGGTACCAAGTCACCACAAATAACATTCCTAAATAAAAAAAGACAAATCATGAATCACGATGAGCAGAATAAGCAGCACGATGAAAATCCTGCGATGGATCTTTCAAAAAGGGACCACAGCAAGATGGATCACTCAAAAATGAACATGACCAAAGAGGAACATTCTAAGATGGATCATGGAGCTATTCCTATGGGTATGGCAGGGCACGACCATCATAAAATGATGATACGTGATTTCCGGAAACGTTTCTGGGTATCTACGATCATTACGGCGCCCATCCTTGTTTTTTCGCCAATGATCCAGAATCTTGTTGGTTATAACTTCTTGTTGCCTGGCAATCAATACATCCTTTTGGCACTTTCATCATTTATTTATTTCTGGGGTGGCTGGCCATTTCTAAAAGGTTTTTGGGGCGAAATAAAAAATGCATCGCCGGGGATGATGACACTTATTGCTATGGCCATTTCCGTAGCCTATTTCTACAGCGCTGCCACCGTCTTTGGTTTGCCGGGAGTGGACTTTTTCTGGGAATTGGCTACCCTGATAGTAATCATGTTGCTAGGGCACTGGTTGGAAATGAAATCTGTGCTTGGCGCTTCAAAGGCTTTGCAATTACTGGTGAGTATGATGCCCGCTGAAGCCCACAGGGTAAAAGCAGACGGACAAGTGGAAGATGTGAAATTAGATGTGCTGGAAATAAACGATGTGATTATGATCAAACCCGGTGAAAAAGTACCGGCTGATGGTATCATCATAGAAGGCAGCAGTTATTTGAACGAAGCTATGCTTACCGGTGAATCCAAACCTGTAAAAAAGGAGGTTGAAAACAAAGTAATAGGCGGCTCTATCAATGGCAATGGTTCGCTTAAAGTAAAAGTTGAGCATACAGGAAAAGACAGCTATCTAAATAAAGTGATTACGCTGGTAGAAGAAGCGCAGAAGTCAAAATCCAAAATGCAAAACCTTTCCGACAGGGCGGCGAAATGGCTTACTTATATTGCGCTCGGCATTGGCTTTGGCACCTTAGCAGTATGGTTAATCTTAGGCTTCCCATTTGTATTTGCGCTGGAGCGTATGGTTACCGTAATGGTAATTGCCTGTCCACATGCTTTGGGGCTGGCGATCCCCTTGGTAGTTGCTATCTCTACTTCAATATCTGCACAAAACGGGCTTTTAATACGAAACCGTACTGCCTTTGAAGACTCACGAAAAATAACAACACTTTTATTTGATAAAACAGGAACGCTCACTAAAGGTGATTTTGGCGTTACCCGGATTATATCGGTTGATAAACAATTTTCCGAAGATGAATTATTGCGTCTTTCTGTGGCATTGGAACAAAGTTCAGAGCACCCGATTGCGGTTGGCATAGTTCGTAAAGCAAAAGAAGAAAAGATCACCGTTCCCAAACCCGAAAAATTTAATGCAATAACAGGCAAAGGTGTTGAAGCAATAGTTGAAGGCAAACAAATAAAAGTAGTTAGCCCCGGTTATCTGAAAGATAATAGCATTGCTATTCCTGAAGATGCCTATAGCAGCAAAGCAGAGACGGTGGTATTCATTATCATAGATGAAAAACTTGCCGGATATATTGCTCTGGCCGATGAGATAAGGCCCGAAAGCGCCGAAGCCATTAAAGTGTTTAAAAAGAATGGCATAAAAGTATTGATGGCAACCGGCGATAATGACAAAGTAGCAAAAGCGGTAAGCGACCAGTTAGGTCTGGATGGGTATTTTGCAGAAGTGCTTCCACACCAAAAAGTGGAGATTGTAAAGGACCTGCAAAGCAAAGGGGAGTTTGTTGCCATGACGGGCGATGGTGTAAATGATGCTCCGGCACTTGCACAATCAGATGTGGGCATAGCCGTAGGTTCCGGCACAGATGTAGCTGCTGAAACCGCCGACATTATCCTGGTAAACAGCAATCCGCAGGATATTGCCAATCTTATTTTGTTTGGGAAAGCCACGTACAAAAAGATGATTCAAAACTTAGTTTGGGCCACTGGCTACAATATTGTGACCATCCCGCTGGCCGCCGGTGTATTGTACTCCGCGGGTTTTGCGCTAAGCCCGGCAGTCGGGGCTGTTTTTATGAGCCTGAGCACCATTATTGTCGCCATTAACGCACAATTATTAAAACGAAAAATGAAAACGAACCCTTAAATTTAAGACAAATCATGGAAATTATTATCGCAGCAACCAAAACCTGTAACCACAGACCAATACTCGAACAGCAACTGCAGAGCTCGGGATTACCCTACAAGGTGATGTATTTTGAAGAACATCCCGAACTGGTTGAGGAGTATAAGTTAAAAACATCACCCGTCTTAATTGTGAATGGGAAGGTGGCATCGGTTGGAATGCCGGAACAAAGTAAGATTACGGAATTGAAGGAACAACTTTGATGCCTGAAAACACCCAGGTTAATTGAAAAATCCTTTGAGATACTCTTGCTTTTGTACAAGAAAAGAATCGACAATAAATATCAAACATCATTACTAACAGAGTCGTGAAAGAATGGAAAACAAGATAGAAAAAATCAAAGAATATCTGGGTGATTCCCAGGATGATTTATTAACCCACACTTGTGAAACGATATCCGCCAACCAGCTCACGCTTCCCGGCCCCGAATATCTCGACAATGTTTTTACGGTTAGCGATCGCAATGTACAGGTACTTAAAAGCCTTGCTTCCATCTATAACCATGGTAGGTTGGGGGGCAGTGGCTACTTATCAATATTGCCTGTAGATCAGGGTATTGAGCATACAGCGGGCAGTTCTTTTGCCCCAAACCCCATATATTTCGACCCGGAAAATATCATCAAACTGGCAATTGAAGGAGGGTGCAACGCGGTGGCTACCACCTTTGGAGGACTGGCATTACATGCCAGGAAATACGCGCACAAAATTCCATTTATAGTAAAAATAAACCACAACGAATTGTTGACCTATCCCAACACCTTCGACCAGATAATGTTTGGTTCGGTACGCGAGGCGTGGAACCTGGGAGCAGCAGCCGTAGGTGCCACTATTTATTTTGGCTCTCCCGAGGCTGATCGTCAGATTCAGGAAGTATCGGAGGTTTTTGAGAAAGCTCACGAACTTGGGATGGGCACTATCTTATGGTGTTACACACGTAACAACGCCTTCAAAACAGCGGACAAGGATTATCATACCGCAGCCGATCTTACCGGACAGGCCAATCATATCGGGGTAACCATCAAGGCCGATTTGATCAAACAAAAACTTCCTGATACGAACGGAGGTTTTCGTGACCTAAAGTTTGGAAAAACAAATCCGGCGATGTATGATAAGCTCGCCTCCAATCATCCAATTGATCTTTGCCGATATCAGGTAATCAATAACTATATGGGGAAAATCGGTTTGATCAACTCGGGTGGTGCTTCTTCAGGAGACTCCGATTTCTCCGACGCCGTGCGCACTGCCGTGATCAACAAAAGAGCAGGAGGTACCGGACTGATTTCAGGAAGAAAGGCTTTTCAACGCCCATTTAAGGAAGGTGTCCGGTTGTTAAATCTCATACAGGATGTTTATCTCTGCCCGGATATTACCATTGCCTGATTTCATAAGATCAGAGTGTTAGACGAAAATAATTAAAATGAAAATCATTGGATTATACGTTTAACTAAACGAAAAAAGTCAACGAGGCATGTAGTTTTTTAAACATAAAAATTTCAAAAAAATGAAAAAAATAAAAGTAGCTATCAATGGATATGGCGTAATTGGAAAACGGGTAGCGGATGCCGTTGCCTTACAGGACGATATGGAACTGGCCGGGGTTTGCGATATTATTACCGACTGGCGGATAAAAATTGCTATACAAAGGGATTACCCGGTATTTGCTTTTAATGATGACTTCAGGAAGCAGATGACAGAAGCAGGGATACAAGTACAAGGCACCCTTTCAGACCTGATAAAAAAGGCAGACATTATTGTGGATTGCACGCCAAAGAAAATATCGGCCCAAAATATTGAAAAATACAGGGAAGCAAAACTGAAATTTATTGTTCAGGGCGGGGAGAAGCACGAGGCTACCGGCCATTCCTTTAGCGCAGAAAACAATTTTGAAACGGCATTCGGCAGGGAATCCACAAGAGTGGTGTCATGCAATACCACCTCCATTGTTCGTACGCTTACCGCCCTGAAGAAATCAGGATTGTTGAAAAAAGCAAGGGGGACACTGCTCCGCCGGGCAACTGATCCCTGGGAAAGCCATTTGGGCGGGATTATGAACACGCTGGTGCCCGAAAGGGAAATACCCAGCCATCAGGGACCCGATGCACAGACAGTTGATCCCGACCTGGATGTAATAACTGCAGCTGTTAAGGTGCCGGAAACGCTCAGCCACCTGCATTACTGGAATGTACAGCTCACCAGGGAAGCAAGTAAAAAAGAGGTTTTGGATGCTTTCGGAAATTCCACTCGTCTGGCCCTTATCAATTATGATGACGGCCTTCCGGCCAATAACTCTATCAAAGAACTGATGCTGGCGTTGAACAGGCCTTACGGGGATATGTACGAAGTGGCCCTGTGGCAGGACATGTTGAAAGTGAAAGGCGATGAGTTATTTTATGCTTATGTGGTAGATAACCAGGCCATCGTTATCCCGGAAACCATCGATGCCATCAGGGCATTGACCGAAATGGAAAAAGATCCCCGGGCTTCTATCGAAAAAACCAACAAAAGCCTGGGGATACGGCAGAAATTTTAAGAAATGCATGCACCGTACATGTAATTGAGCTTTTAAAACCGTGTAAAAAATGTTAATGATTAAGCACCTTATTATAGTGATGATTTTGCTGGTATGGGCCAGCGTATGTCAGGGTCAGGGAAACATGCTCATTGAGCAAATTGCGGGCAGGGGTATCGTTCGTACAAGCTACAATGAAGCGGGTGATCAAATTTCAAAACAAAAATTCAACATTAGTAACCTGGATACGGTGAAAGGGTATCTATCTGTGAAAATAAAGGTTTTGTTGTTTGATGAAAAGGATAAGCTAACTGACAATTATACCACGGTCTATGTTTGTAAACCAAATGAATCGAACATTCTTTTAACCGTTTTCCCGTTCGCCCGGCAAAATGATGCGGAGTATGTTATTGAAGCTTCCTCTCCGGGATTTAAAGAACTATATGATTTTCCTGACAATGCTAAGAAGTTAAATGACCTCAGCCTTGATATGTCCGTTAAATCGGGTCTTTTAGAATTTTTCGGCTCCAAGAACAAGATTACCATAAGAAACAGGAACCTCGTAATGAAATCCGGTAATTACATCCTTACATCCGACTTAATGCTTGATGCTTTTTTGTGGGGCATTCGTGTGAAATCAATCCAATATCACGTTACCGAAAAGTTGAGTGCTAAACGATGGTTGGCAGAACAAAAATTTAAAAACGAAGATGACAGTTACTTTTTAATCCACTACAATGACGGTACCGATAATTCAAAATTCTTCAATTAGAAGAACAAGGCAAAAGAATTGACATGAATACAACAAATAACATAAAACCAACCTTAATCTTAATAACTGCCTGTTTGTTGGTATTAGTCTCCTATTATCTTCAAATACTGATAGGCAATTCATTGTTTTCAAGGTCGGGTTCCATGATGGTTTTAATTACGGTAGTTGCTAAACAAGTGTTGCTGAAAGGAAGAAATGAATATCATCTTAAACAATTAAAAGAACTTGCCCGGAACAAACAGGCAAATCTTGAAAAAATTCACCCAACAAAACATCACCAATATCTCGAAACCTTTGCCAACCTGAATATTCTCATTGGTACGCTGATTTGGGGCTATGGTGATTTATTATTTCACTAAACTAATGTTAAACTGGAGGTTATCATGAAACAAAATATTTCTATTGCTGTTTTTATAAGTTTATTGGTTGTCCTTTACGCCGGAAATATTAATTCTGCCAACTTGCAGGAAAAAGAGCTGAATGAAATTTCAGCTTCACAACTTCATCAAATGATGGAAGAAAAGGATTTTATCCTTGTGAATGTGCATATCCCGTACGCCGGAGAAATTCTTCAAACGGATCTGTTGATCCCGTATAATGAAATTATGGGGCATTTAAATGAGCTCCCATCAAAAGATAAAAAAATTGTGTTGTACTGCCGAAGCGACCGTATGAGTATGATTGCAGCAAAAGAGCTTGCTAATGCAGGATATTCAAATCTATATAATTTGAAAGGCGGAATGAATGCATGGGAAGTAGCGGGGTATCAATTAATAGATAATCAACCTACAAAAGAATAAACATGAAAATTAAATTTACTTTTTTTTTAACATTGTTGATGTTGGTAGGGTTTATTACACAAGCCCAAACCGACACCACAACTTACCACCTGACTTTAAAACAGGAAACGGTAAACAAAGCCGGCAAAGACATTGTCGGCATGACCATTAACGGGCAAATTCCCGGCCCAACCCTGCGTTTTACCGAGGGCGATTATGCCGTGATTTACGTGAAAAATGAAATGGATGTGGAAACCTCCGTGCACTGGCATGGCATATTGCTGCCCAATTTTTTCGATGGCGTGCCCTATTTAAACACGCCACCAATTATGCCGGGCGAAACTCAAAAATACGAATACCCTATTAAACAATCAGGCACATACTGGTACCATTCCCATACCATGCTTCAGGAGCAAAGCGGAGTTTATGGTTCTTTGGTCATCGAGCCCCGCGAAAAAACACTTGAATATGATAAAGACCTGGTTTTGGTGCTTTCAGATTGGACCAATGAAAAACCAAAAAATGTGTTGCGTTTTCTGAAACGCGGCACCGAGTGGTACACCATCAAAAAAGGAACGGCAACTCCACTGAATCAGGTTATTGCCAGGGGCGCATTGGGCGCACAGCTCAACTTTTGGAAGCAACGTATGGAAGGTGCCGATATTGCCGATATTTACTACGAGGCATTTTTAATAAACGGTGAACAAACCCGCGAATACCCCGATTTTGAGCCGGGCGAAACCGTGAGGTTGCGCATTGTGAACGCTGCCGCATCTACTTCTTTCTGGTTGACAATTGGCGGAGGCAACCCAACGCTGGTTTCGGCTGACGGCTTGAGGGTTGAACCCTACCAAACCAACAAATTGTTTATCGCCGTTGCCGAAACCTACGATTTCCTGGTAACGATTCCACAGGACGGCAAAATTGAATTCCGGGCAAGCGGACAGGACGGCTCGGGCAAAACTTCTGCATTTATTGGCAAGGGCCAACCAATCCCGGCATTGGACATTCCCAAACCCGATAAAATAAAAATGATGCAGCAAATGGCCAAAATGGATATGCGTATGGGTGCACCAGCCATAAAATTCAGGCCAAAACAGGACGACCCGCAACAATTGCGCAAAAATTGGGGAATGAAAATGCCCGAAATGGATGGCATGCAAGAGATGAAGATGGACAATGACACGGCGCAAAAAGACCATCAAATGGATGCCGGCGGCGGGAATATGGATATGGCTGGTGAAGGGATGTTTAACGCATACCAGTATGATTTTTTGAAATCGACCGAAAAAACCAACTTCCCAAAAGATGTGCCAGTACAAGAAATTTTACTCAACCTCACAGGTAATATGCAGCGGTATATATGGAGCATGAACGGAATCCCGCTTTCCGAAACCGATAAAATAAAAATCAATAAAAATGAGGTCACCCGCATCACTTTCAACAACCTCACCATGATGCACCATCCCATGCACCTGCACGGCCACTTTTTTAGGGTCATCAACGAAAATGGAGAATATTCGCCGCTGAAACACACCGTAAATGTGGCACCCATGCAGCAGGTAACGGTGGAATTTTATGGCAACGAATACGGCGACTGGTTTTTCCATTGCCACATCCTTTATCACATGATGGGCGGCATGGCCCGTATAATTAGCTACGATACACCTCGTGATGCAAGATTAGAGGGATCTCCTGTATCTGAATTATTACATGAAACCAATCAATTTTATTCGTGGGGCTTGGCCGATGTCGCTTCGCATCTCACCGAAATCAACCTGACAACTTCAAACCTCCGTAACCAATTCAACCTGAATGCAGAATATGGCTGGAATCAAAACCTGGAAGGCGAATTTACTTATGAACGCTATTTGTATGACTATTTCAGGGTTTTCGCGGGAGTGAATGTCGAAAACAAGATGGAAGATAATATAGATGAAATTGCTACTACCGCTGTGGCCGGGTTTCGCTGGTTTACACCTTATATGTTTAATCTTGATGTTCGGATTGATAACCAATTGAGGCCTCAGATTGGCATTGCTCGTGAGTTAATGCTTTTCCCTCGTACACTGGTTTTTGGCAAATTCGAGTACCAGGCCGACTTCGGCTGGGTGAACGATTTGAACAAAGAAAACCCGGATAAGGTCGTCAACTATCAGGAGGAAATCACCTGGTCAGCTGGTGTAGAATACTTGCTGTCAAAAAACTTTGCATTGATGGCCAGCTATGATAGCCGCTTTGGAGTTGGTGGTGGCTTGTCAGTAAGGTTTTAACAATAAAATTTTAACAATATGAGCGAATATAAAAAAAACAGTCTCTCATTAATTGGAGCCGTCTCTATGGGAACGGGCGTCATGATTGGAGCAGCCATTTTTGCCTTGGTAGGTCAGGTGGCAGAACTTTCGGGAGGGCTATTTCCTGCTGTGTTTTTAGCGGGTGCAATCATCACGGCTTTCAGCACCTACTCATACATTAAAATGTCGAATGCCTACCCATCGGCAGGCGGCATTGCCATGTACCTGATAAAGGCTTATGGCAAAGGGAGCATCACTGTTACTGCAGCTCTTTTAATGGCTTTTGCAATGATTATCAATCAAAGTTTGGTAGCCCGAACGTTTGGCACTTACACCCTGCAATTATTCGATACGACTGAGCAGGACTTGTGGGCACCTATATTGGGTGTAGTTTTATTGGTTGCTACCTTTTTAATCAATATATCGGGAAACAAAATTGTTGAGAAAACCTCGTTTATAATGGCCATCCTAAAGATTGGCGGCATTGCCGTTTTTGCCATCGGTGCGCTTTGGGTCGCAGGCTTTTCATTTGGCGAAGCCATTCCAAATGAAATTTCTGGCGATTATTCGGTCGCGGGCTATCTTGGTGCCCTGGCCCTGGCAATTCTGGCCTACGCCGGCTTTACCACCATCACCAACAGTGGCGGCGAAATAGTGAGCCCTCACAAAAATGTGGGTCGAGCCATCATTATTTCTCTATTCATTTGTACTGTAGTTTATGTATTGGTTGCTTTTGCCGTGTCGTCCAGTCTGTCGGTAAAAGAAATTATCGAAGCCAAAGATTATGCCCTCGCCGAAGCAGCACGACCTGCCTTTGGGAAATATGGACTTTGGTTCACTGTGGGCATAGCCATTATCGCCACTATCTCAGGGGTGCTGGCCAATGTTTTTGCCGTTTCGAGAATGACGGCCATGCTTACAAAAATGGAACTCATCCCCCATAAACACTTTGGCATGCCGGGGCGAATACAAAAACACATGCTGGTTTATTCCATCGTTATCGCCATTGTCCTCACCATCTTTTTCGACTTAACAAGAATCGCATCTATAGGAGCCATTCTTTACCTGATAATGGACATAGTGATGCAGTGGGGCGTTCTGAAAAACCTCCGAAAAGAGATAAAGGCTAAACCCGCCATCATCATTACAGCTATTCTCCTCGATCTGGTGGCATTGGGTGCTTTTCTATGGATAAAAGCATCGTCGGACATGCTTATCGTGGTGGTTTCGGTACTAATGGTAATTGTGATTTTTGCCGGAGAAAAATGGTTTTTATCACGAAATAATAATGCATTAGAAAATAAAAATAATTAAATCATGAAAAATAAATCTGGTCACGAACACGATGAAGCACACGCTCACGAATCAAAAAATGTAGGTGAATTTTACTGCCCCATGCATTGCGAAGGCGATAAAACCTATAACGAGCCCGGCAGTTGCCCTGTTTGTAATATGCATCTCGTCTCTGAAGTGGAAAATGACAAACCCGATCAGCATGGGCATCGTGAACACACAAACAATAACCATCAGCAGGGAGCATCCAAAAATGGCGCAAGTCAGTATTATTGCCCGATGCACTGCGAAGGCGATAAGATGTACGAAAAGCCTGGAGATTGCCCTGTTTGCGGAATGCACCTCATTAAAGAAGAAAGTGCTTCAAAGCCCAAAACAGTTTACACTTGCCCAATGCATCCAGAAATTAAACAGCATGGCCCCGGAAGCTGCCCAAAATGCGGAATGGATCTGGTGCCAGAAAAAGGGGAAGCAACCAGCGAGGAAGATAAGGCTTACCAGAAAATGAAAAAGAAGTTCTGGATTGCAGTAGCTTTGAGCATTCCGGTTTTTGTTATTGCCATGTCAGATGTTTTTGGCTTTCTGCATTTAGATGCCTTAGCTCCGAAAAAAGTCTTAGGATGGGTTGAATTTGCTTTGGCAACACCGGTTGTTTTTTATAGCAGTTGGGACTTTTTCAAACGCGGGTGGAGCTCTATCGTGCGTTGGATGCCCAATATGTGGACACTCATTTCCATTGGCGTTGGAGCTGCCTATTTGTTCAGTGTATTCGCGCTTTTGTTTCCGTCCGCTTTCCCACCCCAGTTTCAGGATGCCAGTGGCAATGTCCATCTTTATTTTGAAGCTGCCGCCGTTATCCTGACCCTGGTTTTGCTTGGTCAGGTGCTGGAGCTACGCGCCCATAGCAAAACCAATTCGGCCATAAAAGCTCTTTTGGGCTTAGTTCCTCCGGTAGCAAGAGTTGTTCGCAATGGTGAGGAAAAGGAAATTCCGCTCGAAGAAGTTAATGTGGGTGATATTCTCAAAGTGAAACCAGGAGAAAAAATACCTGTTGACGGTTCAGTATCCAAAGGAGAAGCTGTAATCGATGAAAGCATGATTACCGGCGAACCTATTCCAACGGAGAAATCGAAAGGCGATAAAATCACCGCCGGCACCATCAACGGGAAAACCGTTTTCGAGATGAAAGCCGAAAAAATAGGCAGCGATACCTTGTTGGCACAAATCATTGAAATGGTAAACCAGGCCAGCCGATCGCGGGCGCCAATCCAGAAGCTGGCAGATACCGTGGCGAAATATTTTGTGCAAATTGTAATTTCCATTGCCATTTTAACATTCGCGGTATGGGCAATCTGGGGGCCAGAGCCGGCCTACGTTTACGCCTTTGTGAATGCCGTAGCCGTGCTGATTATTGCCTGCCCGTGCGCCTTAGGACTGGCCACACCCATGTCTATTATGGTAGGCACCGGACGTGGCGCTCAATCGGGTGTGCTGGTAAAAGACGCACGCGCCATCGAAGAGATGAATAAGGTAGATATCCTGATCATCGATAAAACCGGCACCATCACCGAAGGAAAACCCAGCCTGAAAGCTTTTACATCTTTCGGAAGCCTGTCTGATCAGGAAATTTTACAACTTGCAGCATCGGTTGATGATAACAGTGAACACCCCTTGGCTGACGCAATTGTAGCCGGAGCAAAGGAAAATAAGCTGGAGCTAATAAAGCTTGATAAATTTGAATCGGTTACCGGCAAAGGAGTCAAAGCCATTTATAACGGCAAAAATATCGGGCTTGGCAACCACCGTCTGGTTGATGATTTTAAGGCATCTTTGACGGATGATCAAAAGCAGAAAGCTGAAAAGTGGCAACTTACCGGACAAACCGTTATGTATCTGGTCATCGGGGAAACGGTTGAAGGCATGGTAAGTGTTTCTGATAAAATAAAGGAAAGCTCAGCGCGTGCCATCAAAAATCTCCAAAAAATGGGTTTGGA
>Ga0222671_1000181_pt1 | contig 27217 bp, 31 predicted proteins | sample AntAcemetagen797_FD_179849 | JGI IMG/M metagenome (GOLD analysis project Ga0222671, IMG submission 179849) | Saline water microbial communities from Ace Lake, Antarctica - #797 | ecosystem: Environmental > Aquatic > Non-marine Saline and Alkaline > Saline | place: Antarctica: Ace Lake... | reverse complement strand
GTCATTAGGATACGGTCCCTAAGCCGGGTGCGACCCAAACATCAGACGATATCCTTACAAGGGTTGTCGCTTGGTATCGGGTTAATACCCCCGTACCGGCGCTCACGTCATTCAACGTAACCCCAGTCCCGCCAGTGACGGAGGTTACCCCAGCACCTAGCATGACCACATCAATCTGTGCCCCATCTGTGTGTGCAATATTAGCGTTAGGCTCAATGGTGAATACGTTAGCTGAGGCATTGCTCATAGTAACAACACCCCCTTCGTGTGTGAGTGCGGAGTTTAATGCTGTGCCTGTGTAGGCTGTGATGGTACGAGCTTCTGGGCTGTATTCTGTAGCGTCATACGCCTGAACGTCTGTTCCTATCTCCAAGCCAGTTATCACATTGCCGTTTAAGTCCAGGTTGCCGCCAAGCTGTGGCGACGTATCCTCAACAACGTTAAAAATACCGAAGCTCTCTTTATCCCAGATCACGCCCCGCAAGTCATCAATCAAGCTGTTTGAAATTGCTGTTGTGCTGGTCGCCAGCGTGATCCGCGCAACCGGGATAAGCCCCGATGCAACTGTCGGGTCAACCGGGCTGGCGGCTTCGCTTCCTGTCTGGACGCCGATATACACCAGCGGCGACCCGCCGCCGCCTGTCGTGTCCAGATAGACAATGTCCTTGCGCGGGTTTGTTGACGGCGCGGTGATCGTGCCCGTGCTCAACGCCGCCAGAACGGTTAATGCCGTGCCGCTGAACAGCGTGCCCGCATCGACCTGAATGGTCATGTCCGGTGTGGTCTGCTCGTGGGGAGCAAACTTTGCTCCCCAATCCGAAATCACAGATATCGAATTATCCAGATTTGTTTTGTAGGCGGTGCCGCCCTGAGATTCAAAATCAGGTTGCGTGAAAGTGCCGACCATTTAGTCGTTCTCCTAAATTAACTATGGATTAAAATTAAACGCCGGTGGCTTCCCAGTTGATGGAGCCGGTTGTCAGCCCCCCGCCCGTCCGGCAATAGGCTGTAAATCCAGTTGTTGTCAGACTGTCATAAGTGGTCAGATTGTCGTTATTCTGCGCATTGGATACCCGCAAAAACGGCGGCGATGTATAAGGTTCCGGGAACACGATGGCGGTCCCGCTGCCACCTACTGCAACATCTGTATCCGATTGCTTTGATTCCTCGGCATCCGCAACAAAATTAAACCCTGTCAATCGAGTGGCCCCGATCGATGTATCCGAAACAATCCGGCCCTTGACATATCGCGCATCGACCATCCCGGTTGTGAAGTTGGCAAACCCGTCATAGGACTCCGCGTCCTTTCGGGCGTCGATCTGTAATTGCGCCGATGCCCGCCCGGATTCGCCTGGCCCCAAGTTCGCGCCGATATCCGCCCATATGCGTGTCTCACCATCGAAACCGGCTACCGTTACCTCATCCGCTTCATAGGTTGCGGTCGTCGGTGGCGTTGTGACGTAGTTGTTAAAAACGTTGAAGTCGTTGCCGCTGGCAAGGGTTCCGTCGAATGGGTTCAAATTCCCGGTCAAAGGGTTTCTGACAAAGCCACGACCAAGATTATACTGGTATAAAAGGGCCGTTGCCGCCGCAAGAGCAAAAAGCGTCGTTCCGTCCGGAGCAATTTGCATCCCGAAAACATCAAAATCCGGCAAGACCACCCGCCTTGATGAATAAGCCCCCGTCGAGATATCCCAGGGCGTGGCGAGCGCATATTCAAAAATGCTCCTGCTCTGGCTGCCGCATGCGTACGCCTTTTCCCCATCATCACTTAGGAAAACTGCATAAACCAAACCTTCCTGGTCACTCACATCAAGTTTCTTTGAATCATAGGACGCGCCCGTCAGAGACCATGCCGACCCCATGCTAAATTGATAGATGGCGTCGTTTTGCTGATCTGCCGCATAAAGTTTTAGCCCATCAGGCTTGATAAAAATATCTGTAACGCTTGACGAACTGCTGCCCGGTAGGGCCGCAATAACAGCCTCAATGCCATAAGAGACAGAATCATAACTGGCGGTTGAGATATCCCAAGCCGTTGACAGGGTATACTGATACACAGAAGTGTTTCCGAGGGCGAAGCATTTCGTCCCATCATCACTTAGTACTATTGACTGAAAACTGGCTGACTGTAACGAAAAATCAAACGTTTTGGAATCATAGATCGCCGCCGCAATATTCCATGGAGACGACAACGTGTACTGATAGCAGTCGGTGCCGTCCATGTCCAAAAGAACCACGCCGCCATTGACGATACTAAAGCCGGTGTGCTCCGATACCTGATCTGACAAATCGACGGTCGTCTGAAGATTGGGCTCCAGCAATTCTATGGAACTCATATTCCATGCCGTGTTTAATGCAAATTCGTATACAGAATCGGCGGTCTTCCCCGTAAAATAAACCCGAAGGCCGTCAGATTTTATAAACAATCCTGTCGGCGAGTTTGCGCCGGGGCGGACGGCAACAGAATCATAAGTAACAGTTGATAGGTCCCAGGCTGTTGACAGACTGTACTGATAAACACTTGAATGAAAATCGACCACAACATACAGTTTGGTGCCGTCTGGCTTGAAGAAAAGACCCGCGCCATTACCCTCGACCGTTGATGTTGCAGGGCTGCTTAATGTAACGCTGTCAATATAGCTTGCGGTAGACAAATCCCAGGCCGTTGACAGGGTATATCTGTAGACAGAATCACTCGCCTCCAAGGCGATAACAAACATCTCGGTTCCGTCGGAACCAACAAAAACACCACGCGGGTGATTGTCTCTCAATGAAAAATCAAGGCTTGCTGAACTGTAAACAGCGGAGGAAAGAGTCCACGGAATAGATAAATCGTACTGATAGATTCTGTGATTGTCCGCACCTGAAACAAAAAGCGTTGCCCCGTCAGAGCTAAACGCCATGCCCGTAGGACGCCCGTCTTCTGAGGACACATTAAGCGAAAGACCGGTCGCCAAAGCGGAGTTTAAATCCCAGGCCGTTGACAAACTGTATTGAAATATTTTTTCACTTGTTTCACCAACCACATACATGGTCTGGCCGTCAGGCTTAATAAAAAGATCACTCGGCGTTCCGTCCTGGTCACTCACATCAAAAACCGGGTCGTCGTTACTGGGAAGTCTCCACCGCATATCCGACCACAACGGCCAATGCTCTTTCTTCTGGATAATTTCGAAAGCATTAAAAACAGTAATGGAGCGAGTTGCCGCATTATCGGAATAATTCTCCGACGTATCCCGCGCCTTGATACCAAAAACCCAAGGCGTTTGAACAAGGCCATCAGCACCCAAAGGCGACGGCGGAACCGCCGATGATGTAATTTGCGTTCCCCGCGTCACACTAGTCATAACCGCCGCATCAGCCCAGACAAACGGGGCCTTCATATAGCGGATTTCGTACCCGGACAGGTCAATATCCGCGACCTGCGGCCAGGTGAAGACCAAGCTAACGCCGTTTTGCTGGACGGACAGACTGCCAACGTCAGCGGGCACAGTCGTTTTGCCAATAACCGTATGCGTCGATGTTGTCGACCATGCCGACGACACGTTGAAACTGTTGACCGCCCGTATCTGAGCATCATATTGCACGTCATCATCGACCGGCTGTGCATAGACATAATCAAGATTTGCGTCCGCCTGTCGAACGACTTGCCAGGCCGTCGCGGCCTCGGAAGATTTTTTGTACCGAACCTGGACCTCACCGCCACCTAAAATCAACTGATCGGTGATTGAAGTCCACGGAATATAAATTCTTGAAATTACCGTTCCATCGCCTTTAAGGAACAGGTGCGTTGTGCCGCTTGCGAGTGTGCCGAGCGTCGGTGTTGTGACGCTGAATATTCCCGTCCCGGTTAGCCGCACACTTGGCACCACATCCGTTTCCTCCGTCGCCGGGTCCCAATCGAAATCCGTTGACGCCGTTGCCTGCAAATCCATATGAACGGCCATATATGGCGCACCGTCCGGTTGCTTCTGGACAACCAGCGTATGCGAGCGCACCAGCATTGGCTTGTTAACCCACCCGCGCCGGGTGTTGTTCAGCAATATCGTGTCGCCTGCCCGGTTCTGTGTTGCCTTCATGGAGAACACGGCGGAAAATCTTTGCTCGCCGGATCGGTAGCGTTTAATTCTTTGCCCTGCATTGCGTTGCGCCTGCAAAGGCGATGCCGTCATGGGCTGATCAAACTTGTCATACAATCGCTTGGCGTTGTCGGCCGCCTCAAGTGTTGATGACGTGATAACTGGGTATTCCGTCGCCTCGCCATCCTGAAACGGGGACGCATAAATTCCCTTACATGCGTTGAAATTCTCCCGCAATGAATAGCGGGTTGCCCCAGATATTGACCCGCGCAAATCCCCCTCGTCATAACTGATAGCGCCTACCCGCCACGTGCCGGGAAGCAAAACCCATTTGCCGCCTGAGAACATGACATCACCGACCATGGAGGTCATCATATCCTCAATAATCGAGTAAGGCGCATCGGCTGTATCAATCATGCCGGACGCCCGGTAGCGTGGCTCCCCGTCCTTTGTAATCGTATGCGTGCCCGTTCCGGCATCGGTAATCGTCACTGCCGTTCCTGCGCGGGCATTGACCAGAGACGTTGCAAACTGTATGCGCACCGGGCTTGATGCCGATGCGCGGGCATGGTTGACCACGATGCAATAATAATCGTTGCCGTTTGTGATTCCTGCCGGAGCATCAGCTGGGCTTCCGTCGTTTGTCAGATTAACCCGGTCGCCAGTGAAGAACGGGCACCGATCATCGGTCAGTGCCAGGCTGTCACCACTTACACTGACCGCCTCGACCGTCGCCGTCGTTTCGTTGGTCGCCTGGATCTCATCACAGACATTTGCCGCTGCCGTCATAGCCGTGGTGTCAACGTCAGAAACCGTGCCGCCATGAACGGCCAACCCCAATGAATCGTCACCAACATATCCGCGCCAAGCCAGACTGGAGTTGTCGTTAAATCCAGTCGTTGCCGTGCGCGGATCGTACTCAGACGCGTTGATAACGGCCCGGAAGCCGGGAAGCCCGTTAGGCAGGATATCTCTATCCCATTCTATACGTGCATAGATATAGGCCACGCCACGTCCGCGAAAATTGCTGTCTACATCGGCAACTTCAGACACCAGATCACTGTCTGCGGCCTGATCCGTTGCACCTAAGTGCAGTTTAAGCCGAACCTTGCCAGAAAACCGCCCGGCGATGACATTGCCGCTACCGTCAATATCTTCCGGGTTGACCGGTTCATCGCCAATCCATATCGTCCCGAAACTCGAAATCGGGCCATCACAGACCGTCATTATCATATGATGATATTTTTTATTACTGGTTACGGCGTAGTAAGTGAGAATGGTGCCAAGAACCACCGAGCCGACAGGCTTACGCCGGTTGACCACGGCTTGGCGCAGGGTTTGCGTTTGTTTCGATGCTTTGACAGCAAAATCAGCACCACCGCCTGGTGATTGCGGTTTAGGGGCGAGCACAGACGACACAACAGAAAGCGCCCCGGAAATCGCCGCGCCGATACCCGCATTTACGGCTGAAAATGTGAAGCCAGCCGCACCGAAGCCTACACCGCCCGTTAATGCTCCAGCAGCAACGCTAATGATAATTCCGCCGACCTTGCTGCCCATTAACCAACACCCCATGCGTGGGTTGCAGATTCCAGCGGCGCGTCAATCAGTCCATCAACATTTGTCGTCACAACCTGCGCCCCGCTATCATCAACAATGCCGAGACTGTCAATTTCATCGTTCCTGATACGAACCCGCACCGCCACAACATCACCACGCCGGGCCAACAAGACAGATGGATATGGTTCGCCGAGCGCCCGTGAGGCAGCTTCGATTACGCCGCCTCCAGCGATTCTTTTAAGCCGGGCCATAGCGCCTCGTTTCGATTTGTAGCCGCGATATTCTGCCGCCAAGTCTTCGCCGGTCAGCCGCGCAACCCAGTCAGCCGCGAACAGGCAACAGTCGAACGTTCCCCACGAAAAAGCGCGGCTCCGATTTTCGTCCAGATACCGCGCTAAATCTTCCTGCCAACCCGTGGCCCGCCGTAATTTACTCAAGCTCGATTTCCATATTCTGCAATTCTGTGACCTGATCGAAAAAGGTATCTCCGGCGTATTTTTCTTTCTGGTCTTCTGCCGTGTAAGTCGTGCTGATTGGCTTTTCCAGCGCAACAAGGGCATTCTCTACCGTCAGCGAGACCGTTGCCGTCTCCCCATCTTCTTCCGGCGTCATCACGTCCATCAGGCCAGAGAACCAGATTTCAGGAGTTCCAACGAGGGCGCGGGTGCTTATGTTGATTAACCCGAACAGCAGGGTAAAAGGCCTGTTTTGATATTCAGTGCGATAGGCCAGATCGAGAATTGAATCGCCCTCTGAGTTGACAGTGCTCACCCCGATACCATCCAGCGTGACCGTCAATCCACGTGAAACAACCTCAAGAATCTCCTGCAACCCATCAATCGTCAAAAGCGTTCCGGTGCCCACATATTCGTTGCTGTCGTAAGTCAGTGATCCCATGCCGGTCCACAGATACAAAGCATCAGATACCCCTTGGCTGTCCTCAAACTCAGCCGCAATCAGGAAGATTGGCGCGTATGTGCCGCTTTCAATCGCGGAGACAATCGAAGAATCAAGGCCCCGCGTCATGTGCGCCTCGATTCAATCAGGCTAAATGAAAATCCAAATACGCTTGCGGGCTCAACCGAGAACTCCGCAACATTTGATGAAAGTTCAAACAGACCAACAGGGCTTGTGACTGTAATGGCCGCACCGTTCGATGGCGTCCGTTGCAGGCGCGGCCAAATATCAACCGTCGCATTGCCGGACCCATCGCTTGACAGGTCACCTAACACCTGATGGACGCTTGCCGACCCGCCGGAGCCTAACTGGATAGCATCGCCAGCCAGCAACAATCCTGTGCCGCTTATGCGCCAGCCCGTGGTCACAAGAACCTGATCGCCATCCTGATTAGGTGCAGGTGACGCGCTGGAATCAACAACCGGCGTATCTGACCCGCTGCTGTAAATACCGCGTGCCGACGAACGAAGCGGCAGGCCAAACAAGCACGTTCCCTGCCCGCCGTTCATCTTCATAAAGAAGACTTCCCAAGCACTGTAATAAGATGCGTCCAGTTGTGGCGGCAGCGAGACATCCAGAATGTTCAACTGCGCGTCATAAACCTGGACATCCCCCTGCCCGGTATAGTTTGACCGCCCGCGCCCGATTGACGATTGCTTGCGGACAGTGACTCGCGCCGGTGATGTGTCCGGCGGCGTCAAGGGATAGCTGAAACTTACCATTAGGCACCGAACAGTCGGGGGTTACGCCGCCGCGCCTTGACAACGGATTCAATGGCAACGGCGCTTTGATTGGCCTTCAAGTCTCGAACCATGCTGTGCAGGGCGTCCACGGCCTCGGCGCTGGCACCGCGCAAATCAGGGTAGATATTGATATCACCGCCACGGGGAGCCGTGCCGCCACCGGATCGCATGCGCTGCTGTCCGGGCGTCTCAACCGTCACCCGTTCGCCGTCACGGGCGGCGAACGAGACCATGCGGTTATCACGGCCCGCATTAACCGATGGAAAGCCGGACCCGACCGTAAATGATCCACCATCAGCGAACTTAAAAAAGCTGGAAATAGAACTTAAAAAACCACTGGAGCGTGGGGCGCGAACACCGCCCGCGCTCCCGTTGCTAATGCTGGACCCGCCACTGAATAAACTGCCGAGAATACCACCAGCCCCAGATAAGGTCGCAGATGATGTGCCGAAAAGCGCATTCTTCAGGGGATTAATGGCCGCTAACTGAATGAAAGATTGTGCCAATTCAGAGACCACACTTAAAGCGATATTCTTAAACTCAAACGCCCCTGCCTTACCCTGGACGAACATCTCTGTTACGGCAGACCCAATCCGATCAAAAGAGCGCGTGCCGATGGCCTCCAGTTCGCTATAAAGCGCCTGTTCCTGCTGAAGCTGCTTCATGGCTTCGCTTTGGTTTTCCAGCAAAAACTTGCGCTGTTCCGTCAAACGCTTGATTTCCTCAGACGCCAGTCCAGCGTCTTTCAGATCCTTGGAAAGCGCGGAAACTTCGTCATTAATCTCGCGGGCGGCCTTGAACTTTTCCCAGGCTTTGGCACCATTCAAAACGGCTTGCGTTTCATCGCGGATTCTGTCGTTTGCAATGACCGTCGCAGTTTGCGCCTCGGATGCTTTTTTCTGCGCTTCCTCAAGTTTTTTTGTTGAGTTGGTTGCCTCATCCAAATTCATTTGCAGCGCTTCAAGCATAAGATTGTACTGCATCAAATTGACTTGGCCCGCTTTAAACGCGGCGTCGATCAGGGCCACACTCTCGGTATATTCGCGATGCGCCTTAACGCCCGGCAGTAAACTGGCCTGCAATGCCAGGAATGCTTTTGTTTGCTTGTCGGTGAACGAAGCAACGGCCTCAGTCACTTTTGCCGTCGTCATCATTTCAGCATTGAGCGCGACCAGCTTTTGCTGTGCGCTTTTAACGGCCCGCTCTTCTTCCTCAATCGCCGCCGTCAACCCCTTGACCGCGATAGACTGCAACTCAAAGCCTGAAAACTCGCGCCCGCTTGGCGTCGTGACGCTTTCTCCAGGTCCAAACTGATCAAGCCCGCCAAGGTTGCCGTCGTCTTGCAACGCTTTCAGTTCGCGTAAGGCGTCCGCACGGCTTTGTGCAAGAGCCGCCATTTTTTCCAGCGTCGCTTTCTGTCCTGCTTGCAATGCTTTGGCCTGCGTAGACAGCGCGTCGGTTTCTTTACCCAATGCGTCGGCATGGCGCTTACTTGCTTTTGTCGCTTCCTCTTTGCTGTCTGAAAACTCAATCAACGCACCAACACCGATTGCCGCCGCCGTCGCCAAAAGCCCGATAGGATTCCGCTTAATGATGGCGTTAAAGGTACCCGTAACGGCAACCGCTGTTCGAACAGCGGTCACATACTTAAAGACCGCCGCAGCAATACCGAGGAAGGTTGACGCCAGCTTGTAAGCGATAATCGCGGCAAAGGCGGCTGATAGCTCGCGGAAGTTCCGATAAACCGCACCAACGGCCTCGGTCAGGACATCAAGGTTTCTCGCAATCGCCGCACCTGCCGATGCAATATTAGAAAGCCCCTCGACAAAGGCCGGGGATTTAACGGCATCGCGCAACGTATCAATCGCGCCTACAAGCGTTCCCGTCGCCCCACTGACCTGGTTTGATCCGTCAACGGCCTTTAACAAGTCGTTACGCAGTTGCGTCATGGCCTGCCCGGCTGTCCGTTGGATACTGGCAAAGTCCTTTTCCGCCTGCGCAGATCCTTTGATAATGGCGTCAAAGAATTGGCGGGCAGAAACTTCACCGTTCAGGGAAGCGTCTCGGAATTCTCCGAGCGTTTTGTTCATTCCTGCGGCTGCGGCTTGCGCAACGGCTGGTAATTGCTCCATGACAGATCGCAGTTCTTCACCGCGCACCTGTCCGGATGCCAAGCCTTGTGATAGTTGGATAACAGCCGCCGTCGCTTCTGTAGCGCTGGCACCGCTGGTGATTGTCAATTGCTGAATGGTTCGGGTGAAATCAAGGATTTCGTCAACCGATTTCCCAAGCTCGTTGCGAGACCGGGCGACACGCTGGAATAGCGTTGACGTTGCCTCAAGTCCGGTTCGGGTTTGCTGGGAGATATCAAACAACCGCTTCTGCGACGTTGCTAATTCTTCGTTGCTGTCAACAACAAGACGAATGCGCGACCGTAACAGGGTCATGGTATCGGCCATATCGGTAAATTCACGGGCGGCTACACCAACCCCGGCAACAGCCAGAACAGCCCCCAATCCCCTAAAGGCGCGGGTCATGGTTGTGACCTGCCGGCCAACATTAGCCGATGCTGTTTCAACCGTCCGCATGGAACGGCGCATCTGTGCAGTGTTTGACGCCACCGCCGCCCTGGCCCTACCCATATCACGGATAAAGGCGGCGCTCTGCAATTGCAGGCTGGCGGTAAGTGTTCCGATGTTTGCCATTATTTTTTTGCCATTTTCAGAGCTTCGCGCTCGATGCCTACGCCTAAAACCTTGCCCATTGCGTCAAGGGCTTCTTTGGCCTTGCTGTCCAGCGCCGGGCGCATGAATGGTTTGGCCGCCATTTTGGACGTTCCGAATTCAACGAAGTGAGCGCGGGCACTAACGGGCGGCTTAAACCCGATTTTCAGTTCTCTGGTGTCATTGCCGGATCGTTGCCGGTCGGCCTTTGTCGTGATGCTGCGCCCCAGATCGCCGGTGTCTTTCGGCACCAGCCTGCGGGCCTCTTGCACAATCGGTTTTGCTGCCGCACGTAACGACGACATGCCCAGTTTATTGGCGACCTGCGGGCCAAGGTTATGAAGCAATCGTTCCATCTCCTTCGCCCCCTCAATCTTGAATTCCGTCTTCATCGGGTTTCCTTTTCACGCGGTCGCCAAACACGGCCATAAACCCGGCCTTGATTGCCTTGGCGTCGGATTTTGGTTTTTTGGGTGTCGTCTGGGGGATGAAGTCTTCAGGCTTGAAGGCTTCGGATTTTTTTGGATCGCGATTGATGTTTGCCAGCGTTGACGCAATCAGACCAGACCGCCAATAACTGCCTTTTTCACCAAACGGAGATATGTTGTCGAATGCCATCCATTCCAAGAATTCGGAATCGGCCATTTGCGCCTCAAGTTCGCCTACCGTGCGGCCCAGCGCCATCGCAAGACGGAATTTGAAGAACCGGCGATGGTCGGTTAGGAGTTTCCCTCAGCGTCCACTCCGGACATGCCGTTGACGCGCAGTGCCGCTGTTTGCAGCGCCCCGTAAACCGCTTGGGGCAGCTCCTTTAGCTCTCTTTCTCGGCCTTCCGGGATTAGTCTGGACCCGTCATCATCAACAATTGATGCCGCAACGATATGAATAATTTGAAGACTGTTGTCGATCGCGCTCACTCCGTCATGGGCCATCGTCTTTCCGGGTAAGGTGCATTTTTCAATTATCATATCCATATTATCAACAGACAGGCCCCGCGCCGTTACTGTCATTTTCATTGATGGCAACGGGACGGATTCTGTTTTTACAGACGCCTTAGCTTTGGTAAGGAAGTCTTTTTTTGCAGCCATGTTTTATTCCTTTATTTCAGGGATCAAGAAAAAGTGAGATCACCCGTGGGTTTCATTGTCACTTCCAGCGTCAGCACGTTATCGATGGAGACGTTGGTGATGGACCAGTTCATGACCAGGGCATCAAACGTGATCGTCTGGGCCGGGCTGTCGGTCAGCGTGACGCGATAGCTTCGAGCCGTTTCCGCATTCATATCGGTTTTCAGCGCGGCATGGCCGGTATCGTCCGGGTCGTACTGAATGGTCATATTGATCTCTTGCCCGTCCTTGATCGCTTTTTTGTATTCGCGGGCAGTTGAGGAAAGATTCGTTACATCAATCAGCGACCGGGTTTGGCCAACCGGCGTGATGGATGTGATTTGTGCAATTGCCGAATAGGTTAATGGCGAATCTTGGTTGGAACGGGAGAGCGTGACTCCGTCAGCAACATAGGTGGTCATGATAGGGCTCCTTCAAAGTAATTCTCACGTCATCCGACGTTGGTGATGCGCTTGCCCAAGGCACGGTAAGGGCGGTTTCAATCCGCAGTAGCGAATTAAGTAAAAATCGTTTAGGGTACTCGCCTTGATTGAAAGGTGAAAAATATGTTTCGACTGATCAGTTTATCTTTGCTGTTCGTTATGGCTTGTACCCCTGCATCACGCTTTCCAACCATCAGCGATGCCGCAGCAGGCAAAGAAGCCGAAAAACAACGTGAGCTGGTCATTGAGCAAACGCTCAAACGTCAAAACAGAGTCCTACAAGTTGGCCAGGCAATCCTGCGGGCGGGTGCCGAACGGTGTGGCGATACCGTTACACAAGCGCTTGGCATCAACGCAACCAACGCCGGGCTGTGGCCGAAGGATTACAAGTCTGCCGTAAAAACGGTAACCGGTACCGGAAGCCGCTTGAAAGTTGGCTTCATTCATCGGGAGTTTCCCGTCCACAAATCGGGGCTAAAAATTGGCGATACCATCACTTCAATTAATGAACAGCCCGTGCCGGACGATCAGAAAGGCGCAGAATTTCTGAAAAATGCTATCCAATCCGCGACAGGCCCATTATCCATGGTCATCGATAGAAATGGTATGAAAATACCCCTTATTGTCAAAACGGACACCATCTGCGATTACCCGATTGCCATCGCAACGGACGATGCCGTGAACGCCTTTGCCGATGGCTCATCGATCACCATAACAACCGGCATGCTAAGGTTTGTCGAAACCGATGACGAACTAGCCCTGATTATCGGTCACGAACTCGCACACAACACCGAATCTCATACAGCGATGAAGGCCGGGAACACCTTTCTTGGCGGCCTTGCAGGGATTGGGCTTACGCTACTCACCGGCCAAAACATGATGCAGGCCGGAATGAATTTAGGCGCTGGCATTGGTAGCCAGGACTTTGAATCAGAGGCCGACTATGTGGGCGTTTATTTCGCCGCACGGGCCGGGTACGATGTTAAAGAGTCCGCCAAGCTATGGCGACGTATGGGTGCCGCACACCCGCAAGCCATCCACCTTGCCGGGTCTACTCACCCCTCGTCAGCCAAAAGATTCCTTGCTATCGAACAAACCGTTGAGGAAATACAAACGAAAAAAGCAACAGGCAAACCTATCGAGCCAGACGACCGCGAAAATTAATCTTCGGCGTTTTCTGTTTCAACTTCTTCTGGATCGTCAGCAACGACAATATCTTGAACATTTCCGTCCGGGCCAATAGCGCCTTCTGGACCACCTTCAAGGATTCGCACGACAGACGCGCCGCCGGTAATTTCCAATGCCCGGTGGCCGTTTATGGCGCGAACCAGAATTGACCCCTCGCCAGCATGAACAAAATACAGCGCCATTTTATGCCTCCAAATGGTTTATGATGTAATCCTGAATGACCCGGTACAGTCCGGTGTCGTCTTCATAATCGTCAATCTCGTTATCTATCTTTATGCTGGCATTGATCGTGGTCAGCAGACCGTTAAGCCCGTCCAGCGAGGACCGGACAGCCGCCGCCAAAGTCTTTGACCCGGCATAAGTTGATGCCCAACAGTCAATCGTTATGCGCGGCATCCCCCGGCCAGCAACCCCGGAAAGATTGTGTAACCGCTGCCCCGAAACCCGACTGGACACCAGCGCGGGCATGGTCGGGTCCTGCGGCAAAACAACCGGATATAGCCGAGTGCCGATCAATCCGCTGATCGTTCCGTCTGCCAACAACCGGGTGCGCAGTTCCGTTTCAATCGTCATGCGCTGGCTTCCGGGCTGTTCGCTTCACAACTTAACTCAAGCCAGTTTTGCCGTTTATCCCCGGCAATGCCTTGAATGTCGTAAACCGTTGAATCTTCGTCAACGATCTGCATTCTTTCGTGAACGCCATCCAGCCAGTACATGCGAAAAGTTGCTGTGCGGGTTGCAAGTTCCTGCTCCGACGCGAACCGCTCACGGCCACGAACATCACCACGCTTCGCCCAGACAGTCGCGAATGTTGACCAGCTTTCGATAGGCTCCCCGTATGCGTCTTGTGTGGGCGTGTTGGTCTGGATCGTGACCCTGCGGTCAAGTGTTCCGACCTGCATTAGTGGCGGTATCCTGATGTCTGAAAGAGACTGGGGTTTCGGCGCGCAGCGTCTTGAATGTCTGGGATGGTCAAAGCATCCCTATCAATCGTCGCTTTAAGCCTATCAGAAGCATCTTTATTTTCCTTCAAAAGACGGGCTGTTTCTTCAGATTCGCCGGATGAACAGAGCGAATAAATGAGCAAACAAAATAAATACCCATAAACGAACCCAGCAGCAGCGCCAAAAACAAAGTTTTCCATTTTTAAAACTCCATAACCCGGAACGGCGCTAACAGCGCCATGACATCAAAAGGTAATTTTTCCACCGATGCGCCAACAGCAGAGTCACCGCGATTCTGATACAGTTCGTTAACCAGAACCTTTATCCCCGCCTTGATGTTGAATGGCACGTTCGCCCGCAAATCTTCGGGGCTGGCACCATCACCCGCGTACCCAGCGACAAACCGGATTGTTACATCATCAATATGCCCGCGTGTTGACGGCCATGATTCGTTATATGCCGGGATAATCCGGGCTGGTTCTGTGCTGGTATCGACCGTGTAAAGCAATGACGAAAGCGTTTGGCTGTCGCCATTGCTGTCAACGTAAGTGATCGATGTAACCGACTGTAACGGAGGCAATGGAACGCAAATTACAGCGGGAAACCGATCCAGTTTCATGTCCCAGGTTTGCGTGACCAGTGCTCTGCCTAATACACCGTTTTTGGCGTCAACATAACCAACAGCAGCAGAGATCAATGCCGTGATATGCGACTCATCAACCGGTGCCGCTGGCGATCCCGTCAGCGGCACCCGCAGATGTTCATAGACCTCGGCATTTGTCACCGGGTTAACGGTCGGGGCTGTTACCAGTGTTAGTGACACGTTACGGCCCTATTCTGTATCAAAGCACCAATCAGGTACGCGTACCCGATTAGCACCAAATGTCTTCATTGATGTAAATTCATCGATAGGCCAATCAGTGAGCACACCCGGATTAGTGCAATATTCTGTGTAAACCTTATCGTCTTTAACTTCGACAATACGGTACAATTCAAGATCGGCACGGCTTGTCGTGTATAGATCGCCAGTTTTAGGAACCCATGCGTTTTCCTGAGTATCTCCTTGGTAAAACCGAAACCCGATAGCTTTCAATTTTTGCATTGGCGTCAATACTGTTGGTTGCTCTTTTTGCATCATTCAATCCTTTATTACAGTTCGTTCTGCAGCCCATGCCGTGCCGTCTGCAATTTCATCAAGTGTCCAATTTGTATAAGCCAGATCGTGCGCCCATTCGGTACGGTACGGCGTTATCGTCTTTCCGATATCGTGACCGGCAACAGGCCAAGCCATAGCGCCCGGATCGCAACAGACCGTAGGAACGCCCGCCAGAACCGCCTCAACCCCGGACGTTGAATTATACGTTATCGCCACCGCCGCCCGGTCCAGATCCGATTCCAGCGAACATGCAGAAACCTCGCATCCATCAGGACGCCAATTGTCACCAAGCCCCGCACTGCGCGGATGTGGTCGAAAGATAACCGGTAATCCATAGACCCTTGCCGAACAAACCGCATCAGAAACCCATGCATGAAAATCAACGCCAACCAACGACGCGTCGCCAAGCACTTGCCCGAAAATGACAACATGAGAACCACCTGATTTCCACGACTTCATGTAGCCAGCAAATAGATTATTCCATCGGTCGCCGTTTGGCGCTTTCGGATACCGACCGCGCCGCCCTAATCCGTCCCAGCTCATGGCCGTATAGGTGCGCCGGGGATGTAGATGCCCGCGCTCCAAAACCAGATAGTGATTATCCTTCTGAATATCGTGCAGAACCGTGTCACGATGACCCCAGACAACGGCAACGTCAGATTTTCGCCAGTCACCTTTCGGCCTTACCTCAACGTCAAGACCATGCACCTTAAAACCGTCAATTGTCGCCGCCTCAATCGGGGTTGCCCACGGCGTCCCTGATCGGTAGACAACAATATCCATCAAAGCCAGTTTTCCTTAATCCACGGGAATTCTTGTTGCATGGTAGGCATCCCCGGCGAACGCGGGCCATTGAAAAATACCATTCTCGCTAAATTTGGCCTTGGCACCGCTTTGACCGAAACAACGTCGCCGTTCCAGGGCCATACCGTTTCATCAGGGCCAAGGATGTGACTAATCCAGCTTTGCTCGTCTACAACGCCCTCATGCTTTACAGATAATTCCCGTTGCGCCCGCTCAATCGTCAGTTCAGACCAGACTTGCGGCCTTGCCCCGGCATCGAACAACATGAAACCGGTGTTATAGCGGCTGTATTTGCCGTTGAGGGCGTAAAACAAACGCGGCTCCCAAGATACAAAATCCTCGGATCGGTCAACCAGCGGCGTGATATCGCGCAGAATGACGCAATCCAGATCAATTAACAAAATTCGCTCGCCAAACAACTCAGCGGCATCAGGCCGGAACATCACCAACCGGCGCATATGACCGGGCCAGTCCCTGACATCAACCGGCGTCGGCATCGTGCGAATGCTGTCTTCAATTCCTTCCGGCGTATCTGTCACACAAACCAGTTCATAAGGGATATGCAAATGCCGCCGTAACATCGACGCCAATTTATTCACATATTCAGCATCATATTTGTATAAGTGGTTGTGGCGTCCATTGGGATCAATCCACTGAAAACAAACGATTGTTAGCATATACACTCCACGACCAACGTCCGGCCATTAACATTCGGTTCAACTGGCGAGCTACCGCCCGCCTGCCCATACCAGCCAACAACACCCCATCCGCAGGATTCCAGCAAATCGCCGAATTCCTCTTTCCGATAGTGCCTGTGGTGGACCGGCGCATATCTGGGCTGCCAAGGCCAAACCGACTCATTTGGAACGCTGACAAACAATCGTTTTGCCGATTTTGCAGATGTTAAAAACGGCGCAGGGTCCGCCAAATGTTCGATAACTTCAAACGCGACCACCGCGTCCGCAGACAGAAATCCACATTGTGAAATATCGTCAACAATCCAAGTTATGTCCGGCCTATTCCAGTTTTTACGGCCATAATCGACGCCATCAGACCAGACATCAATTGCCGTAACCGTCAACCCGGCATCGGCAAGGATTGCCGACCCGTACCCGCTATTACATCCGGCATCAATGACGTGACCGCAGACAAGACCAGCAGCCCACTCATAGCGGGCAACGTGATCGCCGCGAACGTCCTTGATTTTCCCGTCCGGCGAAAGCCTACCGCCAACAATCGGATCAATCACATTAAAGCCCTCACAGATGCCGGATATTCGCCCGTATAAGGCTCAACCGGAATCCGCCTTTCTGCAATCCGCTGGAAATGGGGTATCTCCTGCCAGTTTTCAGGCCATTGAACCGTTGCCGCTTCAAACGGATTTCGCGCCCATTTGAAATGCAAAAAACAATCGTGTATTTCCGTTGTCGGTTGGGCCGCGCCCCGCAAACTTTGCGTCATTTGTCCTTGTTCGTAGCGCGTCCCGTTCACCTGATAAACACCGTTAGTCGGGCAAAGTGGGTGATTGCCGATATGCGTTAAATCATCGCCTACTATGTCCGTACCGAACATCTTAATCCGATGGTGGCCGTCTTCCATTAACTGGCGAACACGACCGCCGAGCCAATCCATGCAAACCATGTCGCCATCGATTTTGCAAACATGGGTTTTTGTTGAAAGGTCTTGCGTAAAATTATAAAGCGCCGCCGATGAATGCGGGTTATCTGTCGGGCAATCATCATGCCCCGGCCCCATAGGGTGGATGGTATAGGGATAATCCGCCACAATCACTTTACTAGGAAATTGCGCTCGAAAGTCCTCAACTATTTCCGGCGTCCGGTCCGTGCAGCAATTCAGCACAATAACGATTTCGTCAAACCACGTAATTGATTCCAGCGCCAGTTTTACCCACGTTTCCTCATCGCGTAATCTGACAAGGGCGGATAGACCGGGTGATCGGTGACCGCTCAAGCCGCCGCCTCCCTGCCCACCTTACTGGCGTTCTCCGCCTTGTCATCATCATAGGCGCACAGCCACCCCCTGTGGTGCCTATAGTCCCCTTGGGCAACCCGCGTCATAGACCCGGTATCAAGCCCAAGGCGGGCGCACGTCTCGTTAAGCCCATGAATGCGCGTTACATCTCCAGACGGAGATGTGATTATATACTTACGAGACAAATGATTTTTTCGCCCCGTCTTTCCCCGGTTTCCTCGCTTGAGAACATTAACAGCATGGAATGCGTTTTCCTTCTTGGTGACCCACTCAAGGTTACTCGCGCAACAGTTTTTCTTGTTGCCATCGATGTGATTCACCTCGTGCGCCACCGGACTCGGGCCATGAAATGAATCTGTTACGATTTGATGCACATATCGCCGGGTTGATACGTTTCCTCTGTACAGGAACACAAACAAATACCCCTCGTCCCTTTTATTGGCTCCGGGCTTTAAAATCCTGCCAACTTTCGCGCCCCGACCGCCAGCGATCCTTCGAATTTGCCCCAAAGACGACACTTCGTAAATGCCTTCAAAGTCACGTATCGGCATCCAATCTGGCGCTTCAATGTCCATCAAGAATCTCCATAACGCGGTCAAAAAACATTGTCGTGTATGCTCTGCTTTCATCTAACGCTTCTGAAAACGCACCGCCTGATGAAAGGGCCGAAATATCTTCTGAACATCCGGCGTAATTGATCGGGTATTTGAAGCCGTAAAACTTTGATGAATAGGGGTAACAAACGACCTTGCGCCCCAGCAACAGAGCGAACCAACATCCGTGATAGCTATTTGTGTGGACAACCTCAGCCGAACCCAGGAACTCCAGAATCTCAGCCATGCCACCGGAATTATTCATCGTCGGCATATCCAGCCTATAGGCCGCCGGATACCGCCCCCGGATGCTGTCATTCGCATTGACGAAAGCTACAGCTTCACGTGAAACAGAATACTCCTTGTCAAACAGCGGCGACATGCACGACGCGCACGGCGCATATAAACCTGCGGCCTCGCGTTCTGGCGACCATTCGCGGGTGCCGATCAGCGCGAAGCCTTCAGGATCGGGCCACGGCTCAGTTTCACCATGACGCGACGATCCAGCACCCCAGATTATTCGAGGCCCGTCCGGCAACGCCGGTTTCGCATTCAGCCAATTAACCATCGTTCCCCCACCGTAAACGGTGACGCCATCCGGGACAGAGCAAGAAAAATTCAGGACGTTCTTGTCCGGAAAATCCGTGGAGTAAAAATACTGGCTTGGCTCCGACGCCATATCCCCGGCATTTGTGTCGTCTCTGATGTGAATGAAAGATATCATTTATGTGGCGACAAAAAATTGACGATGAAGAAAGCCACAACAACAGTCACGACCATCCAGAAAAAAATAAAAATCATAGAACATCCTCCATCCTTGCCATCGGGAAATCAGTTAACGCACTTCCCGGACTGCAATTTATACACTCAACGCCACGCTCTTTTAACGCAACGGCAAGGCCCGGAAAATTCGGCAACATAGTCCCCTCGTAATTTGATCTTATCCGGTCAGGGTGATCTCCGAACCAGTGCGCCTGATCGTCGCTAATCCGCATATCAAAACCAAGTAACAAAACTTTTGGACTGCCCGCCTTCACCGCCAACTGGATAGCCTGATAGCCACCGTTGCCGCCGCCCTCAACCATATGTGGTTCAGGAGCAAACCCAGTTCTCAATCCGTCATCACCAACCGGCGCAACCTCGATATAATGCGCCCAGATCGCCGGGGTTGTTTCTGTGCAAGTCGTTTTGATGCCAGTAAATTTAAGCGCCGCCTCTTTATGCCAGTTCCACCACTTGAAATCACACCCATGAAGCCAGTCGGCAAACCAGCATGGATAAATCGAATTGTTTACGGCGATGACCCGGCATTTATTTGATAGCCTTGCCATCGCCAGATGATTGATTTGTTTCAATGACAGCGAAGGACCGCCACCAACAATCACACACGGCTCGCCCGACCACATAGCGGGAACGGGCCATGCCTTGCGACCCATTTTATGACTTGCGGTAGGCTTCGTTAACTCCCGGCGTTGCGGGATTGTCGGCTTTGAACGTTCCGTCATCAGCATGCGCTCTTTTCGCGGCGGGCTTCTTCGGTTCAGACTCGCCGCCCGCATCTCGGATCGCTTCTTTTGCCTCATCCGACAGGGCAAGACCCGGCATCAGAATTGTATCGCCGGGCTTGGCCGCCGTTCCGTTGTCAATGTTTGACCGGGCCTCAGCATAAGGCATATCGACAAGATGTCCGGCATAACGCCCGATTAACTGAATGACTTGCATCGTTATTCTCCAAAAAAGGCGAGCGACCCGGAGACCGCCCGCCCTTGTTTAGTCCGCCATATTAGGCGATGGCTGTTACAGATTGATCTTGTGCATAACGGCTGCCACTCAACACAGCGACCGCCGAAGCAATAACGCTGTTGCCTGACGCATTGGTTAAACTAAGTTGAACGAAATGAGACCCGTCCGACAATGCGCTTGCATCAATCTCAATCACATAAAAGATGCTGTTGTTGGCAGATGGCGTCACGCCAGCCGCCGCAACAGCAACAGCGGAACCGAGCGTATCGCCCGCCGCCGTTTCTTCTTTGTACGCGTTGAATGCAATTGCGGTCGCACCTGCCGATGCAAGTGACGTGCATTCATTCACGATGATCTTGGTAAAGGCCGCAGCCGATACCCCAACTTGCACAATGACGGTGGCGTGACCGTGGTTTTCCATTGAGAAAACGTCACCGTTGGCACCGCCGTTGATATCAACCGGAGGGAGCACGTTAACGATGTGCCCCATTTCGGCAATGTTAATGCCCTTCATAATAATCTTCCTTCTTCAAAAAATTGATATGCGAAAGGGGCTGGCGCAAACCAGTCCCAGTCACAATGATTAAGCCCGTGTCGCCAAAGTGATGTATGGGGAGATGGTGTTAGACCCCTTGTACGGCGTAACCGGCGAATTCCAGACAGGTTGACCATCGACCCGGTATGTGAACCGGAAAGTCATTTCGTCATACAGGAACCGCAGATGCATGCTGGATGCCTGGCTAACCCCGTTCTTGTCGATCATGACGTATGACATCGGATCAAACAGGATCATGTCGCCAACCGTTCCGAGCGTTGCCGCATATTCAATCGGAATAACCGGACGGCCCATCAACAGGCCATACGGGGAGTTGTTGCCGTTCACACCAGGAGGCGTATACAGCAAGACAACCGCAGTACCGGAACCCAGTGTCAGGCCGAACAGTTGCGGCTCAATGTCCTGATTGACAACCCATACAAGATTGCGGCGCGAACGAATTGGCGTGCGAGCCCACATATCCAGAATGTTTTGCGTGACGATGGTTGCAGCAGCCTGCCCGGACTGTTTCGAGACAGAAACCGTTGCGCCGGAGTTGAGGATGCCCAACGGCTGGCCTGCGCCGGTGCCATTGATAATTGCATCTTCCGTTTTGAACGTCAGTTCTTCGGTGAACGCCGAAGTCATAACAGATTCAAGCGCCGGAGCGTCAGCAAGCAATTCCTCAGTTGCGTAGCCAACCGCCATCAGCTTTTCAAGGCTGAGTTCCATGGTGCGGAACTTCGGCTTACTTGCAGCCACCGTACCGGCCTCGTCGGCCCAATAGGCCTGGACCCCACCGAAGCGGGAGCCATTGGCGCGACTGGTTTCATCGATCGCGGGCAATTTAATGCCGTTGCCAACCGAAATCGGGATACGACGAACGCGGGATACGACCTCGCCCATTTCGTGCATCAAATCCAACATGGTTGTTGAATAATCCTGCTGCACCAGGAACCCGCCCTCAGAAGGTACGGCCTCATTGGCACCGGATGCCGCTGCCTGATAGACAAGTCGGTTATCGTAGGAGCCGCCTTTGTTCATCCCGGCATGGGCAACAGCCTGGAGCTGTTCACCAAAAGAGGAAAAAGCATCGGCTTCCTTTTTCGGCAGCGCAGGAGCTTTCGCTTCAATTTCTTCGTCGGTATCTTCGTTGATATCGACAACAGGCGCCATATTGCGCTTTTGCGCCATCAACTTTTCTTCACGACTGATAGAAACATTCGCCTGATCCAGGTCACCACCGTCATCAGTGATGGCGGCAAGGCGGGCAACATCGTCTTCCGATGCATCGCCATCGTCGATCTTGACATTGATGGCGTCGGCCTCTTTCAAGAGAGCAGATTTTTTGTCACGCAAAAGTTTGATGCGCCCAAGTCCGGCAAGGGCCATACCTGCGCCAGCAGCTTCACTGAAATAGCTGTGCGCATCCAAATGAATTGCTTGTGCAGCCATAGCAGGCTCGCCCACAACGGCAACGAGGCACAAGGCCGCAAAAGCGAAACCCCATGCAAAAAGTTTTTTGGTATTCATAATAATTCTCCACGAAAAAAGGCCCCCGATTGGGAGCCCTATGGTTTAATTTGCGGCAGTGCCGCACTATGTCGGGATCACGGTCTCAACAGAGCCGCTACCCGTGAATTTGCTTAGGCGCGGCGCTTTACAGCGAGCCGCCGGTTTGCTGAGTCGATTTGTGCGGTGCGTTCATCGTCCGCATTGTCATCATCGTTTGCAGTTTCATTAGCGCCAACATCGCGAGCGCCTTCTTCCGACACATCCGCAACATCGTCAATATCAGCGGCCAATTCTTCACCGCCATCTTGTGCATCGACCCATGCTACAACCTCTTCTGGCGTCTCAATATCCGTATGGTCGCCAAACTCAGCCCCCGCCAGCATATCGGCCCAAGCATCCGCTGATTCTCCTGCGCCGCCAGCGCCGCCAGCGCCGATAGTGATAGAATACCCTGCAACAGCATTAGCATCCGGCGTATCATCTTCGCCGCGACGCTGCCGGACCTCAGCAACCCCGCCGCCAATACCCCATCGGCCCAACGCCTGCCCAAGCGGCGCGCAACGATCAACCATGCCAGCAGTTTTTGCAGCAGGAGCAAGCATTGTCCGGCCCTTGCCAAAATCAGCGAGAACCTTGGAGACAGGCACTCCGCGCCCGCGTGAGATGGCTTTGACAAACTCAGTCATGATCGCGTCTACCTCGCCCTGAAAATACTCTTCAGCTTCCTCGCTCAATGGCTCAAACGAATTACCCTCAATCTTATAGGGGCTGTCTTTGGCAAAAATGAAGGTCGGCTTCACACCGTCCATTTCCAGCATCTTTGAGCATTCGGCGTGCATCATAAACACGCCGACCGAACCAACATCAGCGGACGGAACCGCGACAATTTCAGACGCTTGTGAGGCGATCCAGTATGCGGCCGACGCACACAAAGGATTGACTAGCGCGACAACTGGCTTTGACTGTCGCGCCTTATAAACGGCATCCGCCGCCTCTTTCGTTCCGGTAACAACGCCACCTGGGCTATCGATATGTAGAATGATCAGGCCAATGTCAGGATCAGCACCAAGCGCGGCCATTGTCTGCGAAAGGAGCAGTGTTGAAAACGCCATCGGCTGATATTCAACATCGTACATTGCCATGCCGCGCATCGAAACCAGTGCGGTTGACTTTCCGCCCTTTCCAGCCGGAATAATCATCGGCCCGGCAAGTTGTTTGGCAATCGCATCGCGCGTGGCTGATTTCTCCGGCGCGTCGTCAACAACGGCCCCGTAAAACTCACCGTCCAGAACCTTATCCCCGCGCATAACCCGCTCAAGAACAGGCACCAAGGATGCCCCCAAGCCCTCGCGAATCTGATAGGCAACAGGACGGCCCACGCTATTGCGCAGTTCCCGGCGCATATTCCCGATTTTATTGCTCATTTCGTTTCTCCAGTGTCGCAGCAATCTCTGCCGCTTTATCTTCTTCCCAACGGGTCAGCATGGTTTCAATGTTGTTTGCAGCCAGGCATTCGTCGCGCTGAAAATCGCAGTAAACCCGCGCAGCATCTTTCGGGATATCCAGCGTCTCCATGACAAAGGAACAATGACCGCCATAAAAAGCCGTTACCCATTGACGGAATCCGTCAGGGTTATCAGCCAGCCGCATAGATGATTTGCGAATTGCCGCAACTTCTTTTCTGATCAACCTGTCGGCCCGTCCGTTAGGTGTATTGTCAGTAACGGCCATATTTGCAGGCGATGACTCAGCCATGCCCCCCAGCAAATTAGCGCGGGGATCGTCGCTCGGATTCATCCCCTCAATAGCCCGGACCTCGTTTGGCGTCATCCATGCCGCCCGGCCAGAAGACCCCAAAGCCGCCCCGAAATAATTTGCCCGCGCCGCGCTATCGCCACGAAGCAACCCCTCCAAATTAAATTTGGCGACGTATGTGCCTTTGGCAACAATCAAGTCACGGCGAATTGCCTGCTCTATCCTCTTTACCCAAGGACGTAGCGTGTATTTAACAAAATCAATTGCTTGCGCCTCAACCGTTGACCGGTTGGTTTGGTCGTCAATCGAAAGCATGTGCAACGGAACACGAAACCGTTGAGCGACAAGAATGGTTTGCCATTTCCGCGCTTCCAACAATTGCGCGTCTTTGGCGTCCATCATCGCCCGCTCAAACTTCATGCCTTCCTGCAAGACAATCGGGCGGTGGGTATTGTTGATGCCCGCAAACCGCTCCATCAGAGCTTGAACAAGGCCCTTCTGCGCCTCGTTCGACAGCGTTTTTGGGTGGATCAGAAAGCCGCCAATATTCAGTTTGTTCGAAAATACCCGTGACGCATAAGCGTCCGCCGCCATGCCAAGCCCGATATCCTCAGATGCCAGATCAATAGCCCGCAACCCGCTAATGCCGTCAGACGAAAGACCCGGAACACGAAAGACTTCCTCTTGCAGCAAAACCCGCGTCATGCCGTTTCTCGGATCAGCCACCTTAAACCGCAACGAGCCGTCCCGCATTCGCTCCGGTGTTACTCTGTCCGTATGCAACGGCAATAACTGGTCAACAGCGCCCCGCGCACCGGGTATAATCTCCGCATAGGCACCACCGCGCAACGCGGCATGGAGCATCATCATTTCCCAGAAATCAACAGCCGTTTGTGTCTGGTTAGGCTGGAACCGGAGCAACTCGTCAAGCGGGTGGTTTGACGCCTCTTCACGTCCGCCACCCGGCAATTCGCGGTACATCCGCAGGGGGAGAGACCCCATTGTTTCCGCCAGCACCTTAACGCATGCATAAACCGCAGAAGCCTTCAGAGCGATATCCGGCGTTATTCTCACACCAGAATGGTTGTCCATCCCCACGGGATTGTACCAGAAATCATCACCTGAATTCGGCGTCCCGGATTGCGAAAGAAACTTTCCGCTAGCGTTGTAAACGGCGGCAACAGCGCTTTTCATAATGCCCATGCATCGCCCCGCTTATACAAAAATTTCATCTTGTTCGTAAATGGATGAACCGCTGTTTTCAGCATTTTCCGAAGCCAGGCGAATTGCCATGATCAACGCTACAAGCCCGTCAATGCGGCCCGTCGCTTTTCGTTTATTTGGCTTCCGGTTTCCGGCTGCGTCTTCATCCAAAACGGTTGACGCAACATTCCAGCGCAAAACTGGGTTAATCCAGACGCGCAACTTGCCGTTTAAAATAACTTCCTCAGCAGCCTCGACCGCCAAGCCCATATCGACGAACCCTTGACCGTGGGGGGTAAGTTTGATCCCGGTCCCGCCGTCTTCGTCGCCGCCATTCCAGCAGTCAACGCCCTCGGCGTCCATTTCATCGATCAGATAATCAATCCGATGTCGGTCATACCCGATTTCTGTTAAATCAAACTCTGCCGCAACCTCGCCAATCCGGCGGGCCACAAATGTATAATCAATCGTCTTGCCGGGCGGTGCATGCAAATAGCCATCGCGAACCCAAAAATCATAAGGTACGCGATCAGTTTCAACCCGCTCCTGAACCGTGTCTCCCGGCGTCCACAAATCAACGAAGGCGTCAATAACACCGTTTTCATCAGGCTCAAATGCAACGGCAAGCGCTGTTAAATCTTTTTTGCCGGACAGATCAAGTCCGCCAAATGCTTGCCTGCCACTTAGACGTTCGCGATCCGGCTCAACCTCGCAGGCGTCCCAAATCTCTTTGCCAATCCACGTTGATTCCGCATCTGTCCAAACGCAAAAGTTCAACCGCAGAACCAAGTTCTGTTTTGACGGCATGCCCCGCGCCTGAATAACCTGCTCCCGTAAATATTTGTCGGTGATCGTGGTGTTCAATGAAGGGTTTGCTTTGGCCCAACACGTCTCATCCTTGAACGGGTCGTCACCTTCATCAAGCGCACAAATATACGAAAAGAAACTATCGTCTTCCAGTGTCCCGGAACAAACCTTTGCGCCATATTCGTGATAGTCATAACAGACCGATGTGCGATCAGTCCCGCTATTGGTGATCATAAATATTAACGCTTGGTTGCGGCCCTTCGTACCGGCCCGCATCATCTCAACCATAGCATTCGTCGAGTGTTCGTGGATCTCGTCAAGCAAGCCGCAGTGAGGTCTAGGGCCTGATTGCCCCCGGCCTCTGTCCTCAGTCGAGATAGGCCGGAAAAAAGAACCCTTCCGCAAATAGGCGATATTATTCTTTTCAAAGCCCCCGCTCATGTGCAGGCGCTTATCTAAGTCCGGCGATTGTTCAACCATCGCCACGGCATCACGAAACAAAACCTTGGCCTGGTCCTTTTTTTGCGCCGCAGCGTAAACCTCTGCCCGGTGTTCGCCATCAGCCGTCAGCATGTAAATGCCCACGCCCCCAGCAATCGGCGATTTCCCGCTACCTTTTCCCGTTTCTATAAACGCCATCCGGAAGCGCCTGAACCCGTCCGGAGCCTTCCATCCAAATAAAGAACCAACAATAAACGCCTGCCAGTCGATTAACTCAAACGGCTTCATGTCACCTTCGGAAACATCGCCAGCAACTTTATCGACAAACAGCTTTTCACGGAAAAAATTGATTACATGGTTTGCTTTTTTAATATCCCAGAATAACCCGCGCTTAGGGCCTTCCTTCAAGTCTCTCAGGTGCCGCTCGCAAGCCCCGCGAACATGGGGACCAGCAATCTTATTTCCAGAGGCAACATCTTTCGCATATTGCGTTACCGGGTCAGTCGTCGAAGTAGGGGTCTTTTTCTTTTTTGTCTTTGCCATTACCACCCAATCGACTCCGTGACGCCGGGTCCAGTCCAAGCTCCGAACCAAGCGCCCGCAATTGAGCAATGCGCCCGGCAATCATTTTAGATGGCGATTTTTCAAATTCCGCGTGAAGACAAACCCACATAAACGCTTTCGGGCTATCGTGCTCAGTCAGCCAAAAAGCAGAGGCAATAAATTGTTCCCACAGTTCGCCCTCGCGCTTTTTCAATTTCTTTGGGGAGACCGGGACACCATCAGTCATCGGCTCGTCAACAGGTAGCGCCCGCTTGCCAGCATTACCACCAACAACACGCAATTCCGTCGGCATAGGCTTTCGCCCCCGTGTCGCCATTTTATTAAATTCCTTGAAACTTTAATTCGCGGTTATGCACACGAAGG
>Ga0222671_1000180_pt1 | contig 27419 bp, 39 predicted proteins | sample AntAcemetagen797_FD_179849 | JGI IMG/M metagenome (GOLD analysis project Ga0222671, IMG submission 179849) | Saline water microbial communities from Ace Lake, Antarctica - #797 | ecosystem: Environmental > Aquatic > Non-marine Saline and Alkaline > Saline | place: Antarctica: Ace Lake... | reverse complement strand
CGATGCTGAAGCGCCATCTGGTGCATCCAGTGATTGAACTGTCTAAGCCAGCCTATGAGCCGTTGGTACAAAATTTAGTAATGGGTGATATGCCTCACAAAGAGGTGATCCGTCTGAAGACAGAAGACGACGCCACAAACCATATCACAGGCGAGGTAGACCAGTCTCAGGTAGGTCAGCCTATTCACGGTAATCGCTGGTTCATTGGCTACACGGTCGTCAATAGGCCACAAGATCAAGCAGAGGCAGCGGTTCGCAACCATCGTGACCAACTCCTGCAAGCAACAGACTGGCAAGCCCTAAGCGACAACACAATGGGCGAGGCAATGACAACCTACCGTCAAGCCCTGCGCGATGTGCCAGATCAAGCTGGGTTTCCGTTTAGTGTCGTCTGGCCTGACAAACCTTGATGGATGAGGTGGATGTATGACCGACACAGCCAAGCGCATGATGGACGTAGCCAGCACCGAAGCGTTGTTTGCCGCTGCGGAAAGTGCACTACCCGGCGAAGCGCGTAAAGCGGTGTTGCTTGCCGCTGTCCGGCGACTACACTACAATGCCAGTATCGCGCAAGGGTTCAGCCCAGACGATGCGCTGATACTCTGCATAGAATCGGTGAAATACTAATGACAACCCGCGACACTCGCAAAGCGTTCCTGAAGCGGCTGGACGACACTTGGCCGGGCGTCCGGTCGGAGTTTGTCGCGGCTATGCGCCAGGTGCAGAGCCAAGCGGATATGAAGGCACTTGAAGCCGCCATTGCGCGCGGTGATGTGGACGCGGCGTTCCGCGCGCTGCGGTTCGATGCGGCCGATTTGTTCCGCACCGATACGGCAATCACGGCAGCCATGAACGCTGGTGGCAATTACCAGATGGGCGCGTTCCAACACGCCACGCGCCGCGCCCCGATTGCCAACCGGGTTGTGCAGTCGTTCGGGGGCCGGAATGAGCGTGCCGAGCGGATCGCGCTGGATCTTGGATCGCGGCTAGTGACTGAGGTGCTGGACGACACGCGCGTGATGATAGCCCAGACGATCAGGGCCGGGCTGGAGGCAGGCGCAGGGCCGCTGCGCACCGCACTGGACATCGGCGGGCGCGTGGTCAACGGCAAGCGGCAAGGCGGTCTGGTGGGGCTGCACAGCAGGCAGGCGGGCTATGTGCAGAATATGCGTGGTGAACTGACCGACCCCGACAGCATGGCAAACTATTTTACGCGCACGCGGCGCGACAAACGCTTTGACGGGATCGTGCGCCGGGCTATGGCGGACGGCAAGCCGGTGGCACAGGCGGACATTGACCGGATGGCGGCGCGGTATTCGGATCGGCTGCTTGCGTTGCGCGGCGAAACAATCGCCCGCACCGAAACGCTCAAGGCGTTGAACGCAGGGCGGCAAGAGGCGCTGGACCAGTTGATCGAAAACCCGAACAACGATGTTCAGGCGGGAGACGTGGTTAGGGCTTGGGACAGCACGGGTGAGGATGGCAAGACGCGACAGTCTCACCTTGACGCGGACAAGCAAGACCCTGTTCCGCAGGGCGTGCCGTTCATTGTGGGTGGATACCAGATGATGTATCCCGGCGACACGTCGCTTGGCGCACCGGCCGGTGAGACCGTGAATTGCAGGTGTTATTCTGATATCCGCATCGACTTCTTTGCGAGGCTGGAATAATGGCAAAATATACTTTTGCAACTTTGGACCAGTGGACAAAAAAGACCGAAAAGCGAATTGACGCCGTGCTGAAGGACGCGACGCAATCCGTCATCGCCGTGGCGCAACAGACCAAAGCCAAAGGCGGACGCATGCCTGTTGACACGGGCAACTTGCGCAACAGCCTGCAATCGTCGGTGGCAGGAGGCGCTATGGGTGAGGGTGCATCTTCCTACATTCTTGCAGCCGCAGGAATGAAAGGTGGCGATCTGGCAACATTCACTTGGACAGCAGAATACGCGAGGCGTGTGAATAACGGCTTTGTGGGTGATGACAAGCTAGGCCGGACTTACAACCAGGTGGGCGCGCACTTTGTCGAGGGCGCCGTTGATCAATGGCCCGCGATTGTGCGGGCATCTATTGCAAAAGCAAAGGCACGGGTCGGATGAACCACAAAGACATCAAAACCGCGCTACGCACGCGCCTTGCCGCCACGCCATCCGCGCCGCCGATTGTATGGGGCGAGAACGCGCCCGGAGTTTATGACACGCCGTCGCTGCAATACATCACGCCTGAGCCGCCGTATTGGCTGGCATATTTTACCACCACCCCGCCGGAGCGTTTCGGCCTGTCCAAGTCAAGCCGGATGGTCGTTCGGCTGTTTGTGGCGGTCTTTGTGGACGAGGGCACGTTCGAGGATGAGGCCGACGACCAGGCGCAGCGCATTATTGACCAATTCCCCATTGACCTGATACTATCCGCCGGAGACGGTCAAATTCAGGTGACAGACATGGGCGACCCACAACCCGGCGCGATGGACGGCACATACTTTCGCAAGAACGTGTCGATCCGTTGCAGCGCAATCTTTCAAAGGAGCGTCTAAATATGAAAACCAAACCAATCCTTGGCGCGCGCATCGTTACAATGCCTACGCCAACCGGCACAACGCCTGCCATGATCTACAGCGGCAGAACGCCAAAGGCTGGCGACGTGTTGCAATTCGCAATGTCCAACGGCGTCACTTATTCCGGCACGGTGGTTGATGCCACTGAGGCGGACGGCGAAGTTCTGGTTGAATTTACATCGGGTCTTGTCCCGGTCCTGAAATAGGCATCCCGCCTATCCACGCCCATGAAAGGAAAATATCATGGCACTTACTGAAGGCATCGGCGGGTTTCTGTCCGTCTCGGCAGCTACCCCCGCAACATTCGACGCAGCCGGATACGTCGCGCTGTCGTGGACCGAGGTGGGAGAGGCGTCCGAAATTCCCGAGTTTGGCGCGGCATATTCTGCGGTCACGTTTACCCCGCTGAAAACCGGCATCGTGAACAAATTCCACGGCGAACTGAATTATGGCTCGATCACGGTTCCGCTTGGCTACGACTCTGCCAATGCTGGCCAGATCATCTTGCTTGCCGCGCTGGCGTCTAAGGACGAAATCAGCTTCCGCGAAACCCGCAGCGACGGCACGATCCGTTACATCATGGGCAAGGTCATGTCTTTCCCGCGCGGCCAGTCGGTCGGGTCGGTCAACATGGCAAGCTGCAATATCGAGTTCACGCGCGCCGATGTGGAAGTCGCCGCGTCGTAATCCTGCAACTCCCGCAGGCTAGGGGGGTGAGGCGTGGTTTACCGCACCCCCCGAATTTAACCTAAACCAAAGGATATAAACCATGGATTGTTTCGACTCAGTATCAGCATCAGAAAATGGCGCTTGGCTGCACCTCACAAACCTCCGCACAGACGCGCCGGCATACGTTACAGGCAAGGACGGCACGCCCGACGCGTCCAAGCCCATGCGCCTCAACCTGCTCGGCCCTGACGCCCCTGCGGCAAAGGCCAAAGCCCGCAAGCGCGCAACCAGCATCCTGAAGCGGCGCGGCGGCAAGATGGACTTCGCCAAAATGACCGAGGCGCAAATTGGTGCGCTGATCGATGAAGGGCAAGAGGGAATTATTCAGACCGCCGTTGATGCGACCATCGGCTGGGAAAACCTGAGCCTTGACGGGAAGCCTGTGGAGTTTTCGGAAGAAGCGGCGTTTGCGATCTATCGCAAATATCCGTCAATATTGGACGAAGTGACTGAGTTCTTGAAGGACCGGGCCAATTTTTTCGCACAAGCCTAGAGGCGCTTTGTCTCTGGGCACGACAGCACGCTTGGTTATGTGCACAGCCAAAGGACATAAAGCAGACGCGTTGGAGTTTTTTGGAGCAAGCAAATGAAGAACCTGACTTTCCTGAACTGCCATTTCGTGCTTATCTTGCGGAATGGCTGATGGATGTCGGGCCAACAATGCAAGGCGGGATGGGGCCGGTGGCCCTGTCCCATTTAGAAATTCAGGCGTGGGCCGCAAATGTGGGGCTGAAGTTTGATGGCGACGAAGCGCAATGGCTGCAAAAAATGAGCGGGGTTTATGCAAGTGAATTGTTTGAGTCGAATGGCAAAAACACGCCACAGCCGTTCCGGGAGTAAGCCGCATGGATGACATGGCATCGGTCGGACTACAGGTTGACAGCCGACCCGTGCGGACGGCCAGCGATGATCTGGACAAGTTTGCAGGCGCTGGTGATCGGGCCGGTGGATCCGCGGGCCGCGCGGAGGGCGCATTTGCCGGTATGGGTAAGGGCTTGGCCGTAGCGGCGGCAAGTGCAGTGGCGGCGGCGGTCAGTATTGTCGCACTGAGTGCGCAGTTTAACCGCTTTATCGACGCTACGGTCGAGGCAGAAAAGGTGCAGGCGCAGCTTGGCGCGGCCCTTGCATCGACAGGCGGAGCGGCTGGCAAAAGCGTGGATGACTTGAACAGGCACGCGGCGGCGCTGCAAAAGGTCACAAATTTTGGCGATGAAGCGATCAACTCAATGCAAGGTTTGCTGTTGACATTCACGCAGGTGCGGGGCGACCAGTTTGACGCGGCAACCAAAGCCACGCTGGACTTGGCAACGGCGATGGGCACTGACCTGAACTCGGCGGCGCTGCAAGTCGGCAAGGCGCTGAATGATCCGGTCTTGGGTATGACTGCGCTTTCCCGGTCGGGCATCCAGTTCACCGAAGCGCAAAAGGAAATGGTTAAAGGGATGGTCGCGGCCAACGATACAATCGGCGCGCAGACAATCATTCTGGCAGAGTTGGAAAAGCAATTCGGCGGGTCGGCAGAGGCTGCACGCAACACTCTTGGCGGTGCGCTGGCATCCTTGCGCAATGCTTTTGGAGACCTTTTTGAATTGTCCGGGCCGGGCGCAAAGGGATTGCGCGATGCCATTGAAAGCCTGACTAAGGTGGTTTCCGATCCGGCTTTCTTTGCGGCGGTTCAGGCTATCGGCACGGGGCTATTTGCGGCGGCTGAGATGGGCATAAACGCGCTGACCATGCTGTTGCCAGTTATTACAGCCGTGGTCGAAAACATCGACGTCATTGCATACAGCTCGGGCATTGCTGCTGCGGTTTTTGCGGGGCCATATGTTGCGGCAATGGGCGCAGCGGTGATTGCAACGTTCTCTCTGACCGGCGCGCTGGGAATACTCAAGACGGCGCTGATCACCACAGGCGTCGGCGCGTTGATTGTCGGGGCGGGGTATCTGGTCGCAATGTTCGGGCGGCTGGTCAAAGCGGCTGGTGGGTTTGGCGAAGCGATGCGCCTTGTGGCAGATGTAGCGGTCGATGCGTGGCAGCGCATCGGCTTGGGTGTGGAGTTTATTGGACAGTCGGTTGCGGCAATGTCTGCCAACATACAGGCATTTTTCCTGAGTGCAATTAAAGTGATGGCTGGTGCCTTTGTTGATTTGACTTGGGTGGTTGCGGACGGCTTGAATGCGCTGTTTGGTTCCAACCTACAAGGGGCCAGCGCAGTCATTACTCAAGAATTAGGCAAAGCACAGGTTGCCGCCGAAGATTTAGCGTCAGCGGCAACATCCGCGGCAACTGCGGCAAAAGACGGGTTTTCCGCCCCCATGGAATCAATCCAAGCGCTGCGCGATGCAATGACCCAAAGCGCTATTGAAACTGAAGGCGCTGCTGTGGCGGCAGATCAGCTAAACAATTCCCTTGGTGAAACGGGCGGCGGCGCTGGATCCGGCGGGGCGGCGGGCAAGGCCGCAAAGGAAATCAAAAAGGTTGCGACCGAGGCTGAGGCATTTAACATTGAAATGACCGAAGCCGAAAAGGCCGTGAAAGCATATGCAGACGCAATCGAGGGTATGGTTGTCAGCGGGATCGGGCGCGCGGTTGATTGGATGGTTGACGGGTTCAAGGGTGGCTTCAAGGGGTTGCTGAACATCGCCAAGGACACGCTGAAACAGATCATCGCGTTTTACCTGAAGAACCGCGTCATGCTGTCTTTGGGTATTGGTGGCGGCGGTGTTGGAGGGGCAACGCAGGCTCTTGCGGGCGCGGCCGGCGGTGGCGGGCCATTGGGGATGCTTGGCAACTTGGGCAGCGGCGGCGGGATGCTGGGCGGCATTGGCGGCGTTCTGGGCACCATCGGCTCAAACTTTGGCGCAGGGTTCATGACAAGCGTTTACGGGGGCCTGGGCGGGCTTACGGGCGCTGTATCGGGCGGGCTGTCGGTTGGCGGATTGGCGGGCATATCCACGGCGATTGGGGCTATTGCAGCGCCATTGCTTGCGGTTGTCGCGGTGGTTTCGTTCTTCAAAAAGAAAACCAAGGAACTTGACGCAGGCTTGAAATTGACAGTCAACGGCATGGGCACGCTGGTGCAGACTTTCAAAACCATCGAAACCAAGCGGTTTTGGGGCTTGTCCAAAAAGGTGCGAACCAGCTTCCAAAACGCCAGCGATGAAATCGCAAACCCGCTGATTAAGGCAGTTGGGGAAATTCAGGGCGGCATCGTTGACGCGGCGGCTTTGCTGGGCATTGCCGGATCCACCTTTGGCAACTTTGCCCACACAATCAATGTGTCGACTAAGGGCATGTCTGATGCGGACGCGCAAAAGGCCGTCACGGACGCATTTGTAGGGCTGGGTGATGCCTTTGCGGGCATGATCCCCGGGTTGCAGGCGCTGCAAAAAGACGGCGAGGGCGCAATGGTTGCTATATCGCGGCTGGCGCAGTCGCTTACCGTTGTAAACGACGTGTTCCAAAGCCTGGGCTTTTCGGCATATGGCGTTTCATTGGCAGGGGCGGCAGCGGCTGATACGTTTGCAAGCCTGTTCGGTTCTCTTGATAATTTCGCGGCATCCACGGCGGCTTATTATGATGCGTTCTATACGGGCGAGGAAAAGCGGGCTGATGCAACGTCACGGCTTGCGGCTTCTTTGGCCGCATTGGGCGTCAGTGCAATTCCACAGGACCGGGCAGCGTTTCGGGGTCTTGTGGACAGCGCACAGCTTGCGGGCAATATCGACTTGGCGGCGGGGCTGATCATGCTTTCCCCGGCATTTGCGGGGCTTACGCAGGCGGTTGAAAACTTCAACGCGGTGTCACAGTCCTATTATCAGAATTTCTTCACCGACGCGGAACGTATCGCTCGGGCAACGGAATTGCTTTCCATTGAAATGCTGGCGCTTGGGATTGATACCCTGCCTGCCACGCGGGCCGCGTTCCGGGCGCTGGTGGATGAGGCCGACGCGCTGGGCGATAGCGGGCTGGTGGCGTCCCTGATGCAGCTGTCGCCCGCCTTTGCAGAAATCAGCGCCGGGGCCGACGCGCTGGGCGACAGCTTGCGGTCTTTGGTGAATGAAGACCTGTTTGCAACGGGCGTTGATTTTATGCGCGGCACGTCACGTGCATCGAACGGCATTGAATACACGCCGGAGCGTTCATCGGCTGAAATGCTGGCCGAACTTAAAGCCCTAAACGCCCGCATTGATCGTTTGCAATCGACAAGCGAATTTACAGCGGCCTATACTGGGCAAACTGCAAACAATACTGAGGGTCAACTGACCATTTTGGAGACAGCATGACCCTAAAAGTAATGCGGCCAATCCTGATCAGTGATGCCAATATCACGGCGTCAAACGTGGCGCTAGAAACGGCCTGGACGGCTGGCACCTATACGCTTGGCAATCAGCGGCGGGTGGGTGAACGCAACTTCGAGGTATCGGCGGCCAGCACCACGCAAGAGCCGGGGCTTGCCGCTAGCACAGATTGGTTCGACATTGGCCCCGCCAATCGTTATGCGGCGTTTGATTTGCAATTCGGGGCTGACAAATACCGGGTGATTGAAACCAAAACAATTCGCGCGGGAAGCATTACATACACGCTGGAATCCCTGACCCGCGTAACGTCGATTGCAATCTTTGGGCTTAACGCTACGTCCATCACAATTGTTGGCACTGTCACGACAACGGGTGATGTTGCCAATGTTTCTTACACCGTTAAGGACAGCACGTCCTACAACGGATCGTTCGCGCGGTGGTTGTTTACGCCGCAATCCAGAGAACGCAAATATCTGAATTTTGATCTTGCAATCCCACAAGGCGCAACTATTGAATTAACGCTAACAAACCTGTATGCTAACGCTGAGGCGTCAGCCATTACACTGGGAGTTGTGCAAAACTATGGAACGCTTGGCACTAAGGCTGTGCGCACATTACGCAGCCGATCCATCAAGAGGACCGAAGGCACGCTTACAACGCTATTGCGCAGAACCCCGGCAGCAAAAACAAGCTATCCAATTATGCTGCAAAACTTTGAGGCCGCTGGATTTTGGCGATTGGTTGATGATATGGACGGTGAAGCCGGTATTTTTGCCGGAGAAGGCGCGAACAATGAGTTGGCAAGTTATGGGTTTATTACATCCGCACAAACAACCGCCGACGTGCGCGGCATTTCGAGCGTAATTTTGGAGGTTGAAAGCCTATGACCACGCCAGTTATAACAGATTTTCCGCTGCCGTTTCCTGCAAAGGGGCAATCGGATACGGACTTTAACAACAATGTTGACGCCTATCTTTCATGGCTAAGCGGGACGAATGTTTCTGAATTGCAAATTGCCTTGCCGTGGGTGCAGGCGCGGCTAGAGGAGGTCGCAGCAACGGCATTGTCTGGCACGTTGCCGGATATTTCGGCGCAAAGTGGAAAATCTTTAATTGTCAATTATTTAGGAACTGCCGTTGCATTTGCCCCACTTTCAGGCCGCAACCTAATCATCAACGGATCGGGCCGCGTCAATGAGCGGGCCTACGTCAGCGGTACTGCAACGGCTGTTGCAAACCAATTCACCCTTGACCGTTGGTTTGTCGTCACCAGCGGCCAAAACCTGACGTTTACAAGTGCGGCCTCGGGGCGCACAATGACTGCCCCGGCTGGCGGTGTTTCGCAGGTTATCGAGAGCGCAAACATTGTTGGAGGCACCTACGTTATCAACTGGACAGGCACGGCAACGGCTACAGTTAACGGGGTTTCGCGCGCAAAAGGTGCGACATTCACCCTGACCGCAAACACTAATACTACTGTAAGGTTTACGGGTGGCACTTATACTGATGCACAAATTGAATTGGGAACTATTGCGACTGCGTTTGAGCGGATGGATTATGGCGCAGAACTTATAAAATGCCAGAGGTATTACCAAATTTGCAATGCGGAATTTAGGCACGATGGGTCGTTAGGGGGTTCATCGGTTAGCGTTGGGCACACTTGGTTTTTACCCGTTGCAATGAGGGCAGCCCCAACCGTTGCAGTTCTATTGGAATCCTCTGTGAACGCCGCGGCCATAGCTTCTGTAACGGCGAAACCTGCAAACGGTATCCATGCAATTTGGGAATGGACCAGCGGAACGAGTATTATTACCAGATCGAAGTCGGCCATTCTTTCAGCCACATCGGAGTTGACAGCATGATTGAGCAAATCACACAGACCGCAAACGGTTATCAGGTCACAATCGGTGGGCAGGTTATGTCCGTGCCGAATGACCCGGCAAATGAGGACTACCAGCGGGTGCAGTTGGCGATTGCTGGCGGCATGGAATTGACCGTGCCACCCGTCCCGACCAAAGCCGAAGCCCTTGCCGCCAAACGGGAGACAATGGTTACCAGCCCCGCGCAAATCCGCGTCACCTTGTGGCAACTTGACCTTATTGGCACGGTGCAGGCCATTGCGGATGCTGACCCCAAAGCGGCTATCGCTTGGGAATATGCAACGGAAATCCGGCGCACAAACGGTCTAATTGACGCGCTTGGCAGCGATGGTTTCACGCCGGAACAGATTGACGATATTTTTGTTTATGCGGCGCAGGTGAAAATCTGATGGAAAGCAAATACGCACAAACGAGCGTGATCGGGTTTGTCCGTACAGTTTTGTTCCTATCCCTCGGCTTTGTTATCCTGCCCGTGTTTTCCCTCTACAGTCTTGGTTATCTGCTGAAGCGCAACGGCTGGGGCGATGGGCGGTTTTTAGACAGCCAAGACCCGGGGCATTATTAAAGGCAGGAATGTGATGGAATTAGTGCGCGACTTTTGGGCAATTATCGCTGCTGCTATCGGCGTGATTGTTTGGTTTATCAGGCTGGAATCGCGGGGGATTGCAAACGCTGCCGATATTAAACGGCTGTGGTCTCAACGCAAAGAGGACATGGAAGCCGCGAAAGACAGTCGAGACCGCGTGGATCGCAGGCTTGACGAAATCGGGTCAGACATAAAGACGCTATTGAGGGGGATGGGAAAATGACTTATCAGCCAGACAGCAAGGTTCTCTGGATCGTGCAGCACTACAGCGCGACGCCTATTGAGCGCGACTTCACCGCCGCTGATATTGACGCGATGCACCGGGCGCGCGGGTTTCGCGAAATCGGTTATCACTACTTCATACGCAAAAATGGGATGGTTGAGACTGGCCGTGACCTGTCGCAACCGGGGCGATTTGAAACGGGCGCGCATTCCCAAGGCGAAAACAGCGCATCTGTAGGCATCTGCGTTGAGGGTGGCGTGACCCTAGATGCACCAAACATCGGTGTAGACAATCGGACCCCGGCCCAGATCAAGGCACAAATCGCGCTGATCCGTGAATTGCTAGGGCGCTTTCCTAACGCCAAGGTTCAAGGCCACCGCGACATGCCCGGAGCGGCCACGCAATGCCCCGGCTTCGACGCACGCGCGTGGTGGGACGGTGTGGTCAGTCCTGCACCTATTGCGCCCCATGACACATCTGCGCCGGTCACAAGCCTATGGTCGCGTATCCTTGAATTGCTGGCATCCCTTATTAAAGGCAAGCGCACATGACGAACATCGGACCATTCGCGCGGATCATCCTGCGCTACGGCATTGGATACCTGGCCGGATCAGAGGCAGGTGAGATGCTGGCAATGGATCCCGACGCTGTGATGGTGCTGTCTTTGGGCATGGGTGCGGCGGTTGAGGGCGTCTATGCGATGGCCAAGCGGTATGGGTGGGCGACATGATCGCCGCAATCCTTTCCAGCCGCCCTGTGCGGTGGATTCTAGGCGCGTGGGTGGCGGTCCTTGCCTTTCTGGGCATCATCATGGCCGCGCGCAGAGACGCCACCCGTGACGCCATAACACAAGCGGAAAACGCTGAGGCCCGAAGCTACATCGCTAAGCGCAAGGAGATTGACATTGAAGACCTGGGGATTGGTGCCAGTGATGCTGGCAGGATTAATCGGTTGCACGACATTGCAGACCGGCAGCGCGGCGGCGGTAATTGACGCCAGCGCTCCGTTTGTTGGACCGTGTGCCGGTGCATTGGCTGGCGATGATCTGCCTGCCGCCCGTGCGCTTTGCCTGCCGATATTGGTTATCTTGGATGGTGCGCTATGAGCATACAGCACGACGGGCAGGATGGTCGGTTTACGGTGTCACCACATAAAACGCCACACACATGGCGATGATGAGTAACAGACTGATGACGTCGCGGATCAAGCCTGGGCGTTTGCGGGGCATGTTGCCTCCGGTGCGCAGGTTGGCAAAGCGAGGGTGTTTGTTGTCAGTCATAGTCGGGATCCTCCTGTTCAAATTCGAGATTGTCGGCCAGCGCATAGATCGCCTCTTGCAGATCAACCGGCAGCTTTGACACATCGACCGCAACCCCCAGTATCGTCAGATCGTTGATCTCCACATTATCCCACTCGATCCAAGTGGGTGAGCGGTCCACGCCATAGTCGGTGACAACGCCGGTGGCAATAAACACCACCTCCACATCCTCGCCGTTGTGGTTTGCTGTTCCGTATGCCATCAGATGCACCCGCGCGCGATAGCTGCGGACTGGACCTGAGCCAGCGCATCCGCCTGCCATTCATCAATGGTGATGTCGTCGATGTATGTGTTAGCTGCAGCGTCGTGGCAGTTCTGCATGTGACTATCGTGCAATTCCTCGTCCAGGTCGCGCCCGTTGCCCGTGCTGATTTCCCAGATGGCGGTGGCGATTGCAGCGGCGTTCATTTCATATTCTTGCTCGGTCATGGTCGGTTTCTCCGGTTGGTGTTTCTATAACCTACAATTACCAGCTATTGCCGCCCGCGTCAACATTAAAAAATCGTCGGATGTGCAACAGAACCCACCGACACCGCCGAACCCGCGAACGGATTGCAGGAAAGCCGCCTGCGCCTGGCCGCGCTTGTCGCCGGGCGTCAGGTGCCAGCCTGGTTTTTTGGTTTCGACCGCCAGGAACACCCCCAGCGTTTTGCCGACGTGTGACTGCTGGACCACCACGGGCAGCATCCCGATCAGATCGGACGATTTCCAGCGCGCGTTCAGGGCGGGCGATTCGTTACCCAGCCCGAACCGGATCAGGCGGCCCGTCTGGTCGGTGCAGCCGCCCTGATTGTTACGCCAGATCGGCACGCCAGCACGGCCCGCTGCCAAACGTATCTGTGCTGCCCCCACGGCCTCACTGTGACGTGCCGTGGGGGTGGGCGATGGCATTACGGGACTCAGGATAGCCGTCAACTCGGCAAGCGCCTGTGCGGGGATGTGGTGGCCCCACCGGGCCTGCCAGTCTTTGAGGGTCATGTCTGGTTCCACCGCATCGGATAAAGCGTGCCGTGCAACCGATCAAGCCCTTTGAACTCTACCTTGATTGAGTCGCCCGGCGTTGCGCCGCCGGTCAGCCGGATGCCCTTGCCCTTGTCGATCACGTCAGCGGCTTTGATCAGCTTGCCCAGCACGGCAGGATCGTAGCACATGCTGGACGTTCCGCCGTCGCCCTTGGCCATTACGCGCCGCCAGTCGGGATAGGTGCCGTCGATCACGCTAAATTCCAGCACGCCGACACGAGACATCTCGCCGCCCTTGCCGTGGTTGATCACAAACTGTAGGATCCCGGTTTCAATGTCACCATAAACCCATAGATCGCCGCCAAACGCCTTGGCTTTGAACGCCTTGTCGGTTGCGTCACAAGACAGGATGAACCCCGCGCCTGCTGGCGTGCCGGTGGCTCCGGGCATCCGTGGCGCGTCCATGCGTTGCGTGAAACATTCCGTGCCGACGTGGCAGCCGTCCGGCAATTCAATCGTCAGCATCTGGTGGCCGTCCAGAGCGACCAACTTGTCCGCCTCGATCAGCACGCCGCACAAATAGTAACGGGTCTGTTCGGTGCTGATACACTGGAACGCCGCGCGCAGGTCGTCGGCGGGCAGGAAAAACGTTGTCGGGGTCGGTGTGGGTGTGATGGTTTTCATTTGGTTTGCTCCGGTTTGGTTGGTGGTGGGCGGGGCTGTTACGCGCCCGCCCGGTTGTGTCTCAGGCGGCGCGGGCGGCCATGATTGCGCAGGTCATTTTGAAAACCGCGTCGGCGTGGTCGCGCATGGCAACCTGTGCAGTGACACCGATAAATTCTGCAACTTCTTGTGCTGCGCGGGCGGTGATCTGGTTGATGCTCTGGCTGTTCATGGTCTTGGCTCCTTGCCGGTGTGTTTCTCTGCATCCTTATTGCCACCAATTACCCACCCTGTCAACAGGTATTCGCGCGCCCATTCAAGAGCCGCGTCGATTTGTTCAGGTATCGGATGCAGTGCAGGGCGGGCCGGTGTGACAGCGCAAGCGTCCTGGGGCCTGACCGCTTTGAACCGTGCCCACAATTCCGCCTCCACTGTGCCGGTCCATCCGGCGCGCGTTGTGGCATAGATGATAAAGGTGTGTCATAGATATTTAGCAATCATTTCGGCCACAGTTTCGCGCGTTCCTTTTGCGCGTTCCTGCGCCGTGATCTGACGCAATGGCTTGCCTGCCTCTTGGCGCTTTTCCAGATTGGCGGCAACGGTCAGCGCATTGTCCGCTGCGTCCAGCAGCATAATGATGCGTTCAAAATCGTATCTGTCAATTTCAAGTTTCATGGTGATGTCTCCGGTTGCGTTGTGGTGGGCGGGGCTGGGGCGTTCGGTGTGGTGGGTCATGCCATAAAAACCGCCACAGGCGTCCCATCCAAACCCCGTGATGTAACGGTGCGGTATGAATGGCTGCCGTAAAGCGTGTCGAATAACAGTCCTGTCAAAATGTCACCGTTATCAGTCACTATCTTTTTGACGGCTTCTGCCAGTTCGTCCGGTGTGAGTTTCATGTCGTCACATTCTCATAAAGCCCGGTCAGGGCGTTCCATATTTCCAGCCGGTCAACCGTGACTGTGCCGTGTGTCAGGGACCGGTTCGCTTCGTTCAAGGCATCCTGCGTGCTGGTCGCGCCGATCATGATATGACCGTAGCGGTAGGATGTCAGCCCGACGGCGGCGCAGGGGCGTTCGGTGTGGTGGGTCACGGTTATATCCGCCCGATCACTGCGCCGTCGTCCAAGTCAAGGACTTCGATAAAGCAGCGGCCCGATCCTTTGGGATCTACGCGGATCGCCAGTTCGCCATCCTCAAAGCCCAGAGTGGCTAGGGCTGCAACAGCGTCGGCTTCGGTGTTGAAGATTTTGTAAGCTGCGTTTTTGATGGTGGCATGCATTGTCTTGTCTCCGGTTGCGTTTCTGTTGCATCCTTATTGCCACCTATTACCTACCGTGTCAACACCCCATTGCGCAGCTGCCGAAAATAATGCACAGTGTCCGTGTTGTGTGGTGTCTCCAAGCCCGGCGGGTGTTCCTCCCGTCACCCGCCGGTGCTGAGAACCAGGTCCCAAGCGGCCCGCGCATAATAATCCCGGTCCAGCAACGCCCAGTCGAAGTCGTGCAGATCATTGCACATCAGCACCGTCTCACCCTTCAGGATCGCCTGGGGCCGGTCGTGCGATGGCAGCTTGGGCAGCGGCGGCATGATCTTCCACAACTGCGCGCCGCCCGTGCGGGTGACGTAGTAGCGGCCCGTCCGCTGCTGTGCCACCCCGCCGCTGTGCATCTTGCGGTTCACGGGCCGCCCCTTGGCGTCTGGTGGCGTCCACTGGCAGTCATAGTCGGACAGATCGCCGCCCAACATTACCCTGTCGCCGCGCTGGACTTTCAGTGTGTGCATAAAGTGAAACGCGTTGTCGCAGGCCGCCACGGTATCGGCCACCGGCACGCCGCGCACCAGATACGCCTCGGCGGCAATGGCAATGATTTTGCACGATTGGTTTTTATGCCAGCCGTCGCCGTAGCCTAGCCCGTGCTGATACTCAAACGCGCCCTTGCACTTCACGCCGCCACGCGCATCAATCGCCAGGTACGAATTTACATCGCGTTGGTGGAAACTCTGGTAGTCATCAGACTCCAATTCTAGCCCGGTCAGTTTTTCCCATTCCGCCGACACCGCGTCGCACTCGCCCACCCGGTCCCGGTCCACGATATATTCAATTCCATCGGTGTTGACTTGGATCAATTCCAGCGTCGGGATGGCCGCCAGCCGTTCGGCCAACATGCACAACAAAAGCTGTCCGTTGATCGTGATCGTCAGCATAACAGCGGGGTCTCGAAAAGGGCCATGCTCGCTGTTTGTTTTACCATAGCTGCCGCCGTTGAGCGACAACTTTAGTGCGCCGTTCCTCGGGTTTGACTTGGGGAATGATTGTCTTCGGATATAAAGGTCTTCGTAAATATCACAAAACACTTCACCCAAGTGTGCAGGGTAAATTCTATTCTTGATTGACAAGTTGGGGTAGTAGCTTTTTACGTCACGGCCTTGGATAACACGGTTTGCGCAGCTGCGCATTGTCGTGTTATTTTTCGCGCCGTGTATGCCACCCATCCCAAACTTAAAATCAATACCGTAGCAGTTTGCGTTGAGATTTTTAAAAACACCTTTGGTTTTTGTAACACTGCTTGCTTTGAAAAACTCAATAATCTTTTGAAATTCAGGATGGTCAAATGTGATATAGTCCCACAAGTATTCCCAAAGATTCATCACAGGGCGTTGTGTCTGGTTCCAACGCCCGCGCTTGCCCACCAGTCCTGGCGCTCTTTTTTCCATTTCGGAAATAAAGATTTCAGATCCAATTGACGTATCGCTGAGGTTTGTCGTGTCGATACCCAACTCGGCCGACATCTCATCCCGAAACGCCAGCGCAGGCGCGGACTGCCGGTAGAATTGCAGGGTGGCGGCCACGTCGTGCCGGTTGTATCCGAGCAACTGCGGGATCTGGTCGGGCGTCAGGACCGTGCCGGGCGGAAATGGCAGGTCCGCAACGTGCGGCAACTGTAGGGCAATCTCGATCTGCTTCAGGCTGGTCAGCCGCGCTTGGTTGTCGAAGTGGTGGATCTTGAACAGATCGACTTGCGGAACGATCATGTCAGACGCCCAGACGGTATTGCGGAACCTGTCGTCCCACGGCGTCTCGATGATGCCCATGGATATCTGATAGGCATCGGCAGCGGTAAACAAGTCAAACCGCAACAGGGCGTGCAGCAACGGATAGTCGTATCCGACGTTATTATAGCCCACCATACGATTGCCGGGATGCTGGCTGAGGGCGTGAATGAAGTTGAGCAACTGGCGGGACTGGTTCACCCGGTCAGACACCTCAAAAATCCATTCCGTGCCGCTCGGGGCGTGAACGATTACCGCGCTGAATACGTTCGGGTAGGATTCAAGGTCGTATGGGAAGTCGTTCCACTCTGTCACAGCGCCACAGTGTCGCACGCTCTGGTGCAGGCTTCCCGCTCGTCTGACGTGGTGCAGCCGCAAATCAACGTGCAATCAGCGGCAAGGGCGTGCGACTCAGGCCAGCCTGCTGGAACCACATAAGACCCATAGGCTCTGTCCACCGTCCATTCCTCGCCGGTCGGATTGTGGGTCACTCTGTCGCCGGGCTTGAATTGTGTCATTAAATAAGACCCTTTTCCAGTGCGAGCCATTCAGGCAGCGTGACAGTTTCAATTCCTGGAAATCCCGAATGTTGAATCTCGATTTGAGAAAGAGGCAGCCATACAGATTCTTCTTTGATGCCTGTGTGAACCAAAACCGCTTTTTCTGTCCGGTGCGTTACCTCAACGTCAATGTCGATGATGTTAGATTTCATAGCGTGTGTCTCCCTGTTGCGTGTGACGGGCGGGCCATGACAGCCCGCCCTATGATCCGTTACGCGCCAGGCATACCACCGCCCGTTGCAGGTGCCATATAACCGCTGTATGCGGGCGGATTACCACCTGATCCAGTCGCCGTAGGCATCCCACTGGCGGCAGGCGTCGGCATACCAGAGGTCTGCGGCTGGGGGCCGGGCATACCCGATGGTGCAGGGGCGGGTGCGGGCATACCTGACGGGGCCGGTGCGGGTGCAGCCTGCGCAGCACCGCTTGGCAGTTGCGGGGTCTGGGTCATACCTGCGGGCATATACGCACCCGGACCTGCGCCAAGCTGCTGTTCCAGCGATGGGCCGCCGACAATCTCCGGGCCGAACCCGACGAGGCAAACGGTCTGGGGGTTCAGATAGACGCCTGCCGTGTGGTCCATGTTCCCATTGGCAGATGTGGAGAATGGCACGGTGACATAATATCCGCGCTTGATTTCGCTCGGGTCGCAATATGCCGGCACGGCGCCGTTGTATTTGGCCGATGCGATTTGCAGCGTGGTCGAAAACTTTGCGATCCAGCAGCCCTTGCCGTGCTTCCAGCGTGGCTCCTGCGCGCCGGTTGTCGGATTGGCGCGCATTTCGTCGCCGTCCGCAATTTTCCAGCTAAACGCCGTGGCCGCCAGCCCCATGTTGATCTGCGCCATGATGTGCGGAGCCTGCCCGTATCCGGCCTGCGCGGCTTTGAACATCAGGCCAAGCATCTCATTCATGCCGGGGGCGTTCTTTTCAATCGCCACGGCGAACCAGTATGACCGCTTTTCAGGCGGGATTTCCCGGTTGTTCGCGTCGGTGGTCTGCTTCACCCACGGGTCGCCCGAGATGAGGCGTCCGACTGGGCTGTTTCCGTATTCGGTGTGGCGTGACATATTATTGGTCTCCATTAGTTGGTTGGTTGCGAGGTCCGGTCGGCATCTTTATCGCCTCCCGATACATTTCTAGCACGGCTTCTTCTTCGGCTATATCGTCAGGCTTGCGCTTGCGTTCGGCAATCAGCTTGCGGATCAGCTTGGTGTCATATCCGCGCCCTTTGGCTTCGGCCATGACTTCGTTTTGAACCATCGCAATCTCGCGTTTTTCGATGTTCAACTGCTCCCACCGTTCAATAAATTGCAGAAGTTCCTCGCCTGCAACTGAGTTGTGTCCGGGTCCGCTCATGTCGTGTTGCTCCTGTTGAGTTGCCGTGTCAGGGCGTCCTGATCCAGCGTGGTCAGCTTGTGGCCGATGGTTGGTCGTTCGGTAATAAGCGATAATTGCGCCTCGGTCAAGCCTGCGAGTTTGAGGTCGCCAACATTCATCGGCACAATTTTTGTGGCGTCCTTTCCGGTCAGCGCCTTGATGGCTGCGGGCGATGCTTTGACGCGCGTGTTACCCAGACGAGGCAGAAGCCCCCACCCAGGCAGGCGCTCGCCGCGCTTGGCCCGCGCTTCGGCTTCCACCTCGGTGGCCTTTGCCGCTGCGCTGATAATTTCCAACGCGTTCCGGTAAAAATGCAATGCCTGAGACATTTCAAACGGTGTCCGGTCGCGGTGGCCGGTCATCTCGGCAATGGCCAGCGCCGTGGCGGTTGTCTGTTGCAGCGCCACGCAGCCGACCGCGCCGTCACAATACAGGCAATGGTCGCCGGGCGTGGCGATAGGATCTGGCTTGTAACATTCTTCAGCGCGCTGGATGATCCATGCCGCTTTGGCGCGGATTTCACCCGTAGTCCAGTCGATCCAACGGCGCGGGCCGTCTTGGTGAAAGCCGCGCGGCTGGTAAATCTCGGTGCGGATCGTGCGGACCGGGCCGGGCGGTGCAAGCAATATCGCAGCCGCATAGATGATCAATTGCGGGCTGTCTGGCGATACAAGTCTGAAGCCATATTTCAGATCCCGGACGGTCAGCACGCCGTCAGCCAGCGTTGCGCAATCGGGCGTCCCGTATATTTTTTCCGATAATCCTACATGCTGCTCAACCCACATTTTGCCGCCATCCGCGCGGCAGATGTCTGCATAGTCCTGCATGTGGTCGATCATGTCGGCGTCAACTTCCCAGCCGTTTTCGTGGGTCATGCCGACCGCGACAGGCTTGTCAGTCAGCATCAACTCAGCCACCCATGCCGCGCAGGTGCCTTCCCGCGCGGCGTCACTGGTCGGTTGCGGTCCGGCGCGGCTGGCAAACAATGGCGCGGCGGAACATTTCGTCCAGCGGTGGGCGGCGCTGGGGCGGGTTTCAATCGTCATTGGTGTGTGTCTCCCATCTATGGTGTAAAAGGCGGGCCGCAACAGCCCGCCCGGTGCGTCATTGGTCGGCGCTCATGGCATGGCGGACGCATCCGTCGTGGTCGTCGCCGTTGTCTACCGCGTCCATATAATCTGAGAGCCGGGCGATGCTGGTCTGGTTAGTTTCCAGATCGTCATAACCGATGGACAGGGCGGCATAGATTGCCTCATATTCTGCGGGCAGCCCGTCAGGGTCAGCCATTTTTGCCATGAACCGCTGCGCCATTGTCTTGTAATCAATCGGGGCGGGCGGTGTTGCCGGGGCCGCGCTGGCCGGTTGCGGCACAGGCATCCCTTGCGGTGCGGGTGCTGGTGCGGGTGCTGGTGCGGGTGCCGTAGCGGCGGCGACCGCAGCTTCATAGGCTTCTTTTGCGCCGCGCTTGGCCCGCCAGGATCCGTCAGCGTTAAAGCTGGGCGGCGTGCTGTGGATTGCGTCGTCGTGGGTCATGCCGTGACAGTCTGTGTCGGGCTGTGCAGGTGCCGTCTCGGGCTGTGCAGGTGCCGTCTCGGGCTGTGCAGGTGCCGTCTCGGGCTGTGCAGGTGCCGGGGCGGCGGTGCCAAGCAAGCGGGCAATCGTGGCGCATTCCTGGACGTTGTGGGGGTCAAAGGTGATCTGCATTAGGTAGTCTCCTGTTTGGTTTGGTATTACCCTCTACTAACCGATGCGGGCGGGGTTGTAAATACCTATTATTACCTTGACGGGCCGGGGCGGGCTGGATAGTAATAGCGCATGACAATCACACTCAGACCATACCAGACGCAACTGATCGACGACATCCGCGCCAAGTGGGATAACGGGGCGCAAAACGTGCTGGCCGTGATGCCGACACGCAGCGGTAAGACCGTGACATTTGCCGCGCTGAACGCCGATGGGGAGCGGTCTTGCACCATTGTCCATCGGCAGGAACTGGTCGGACAGATCAGCCGCACCTATGCGCTGACCGGCATTTACCACAACATCATCGCGCCTCAGCCGGTCATAAATTACTGCATATCGCAGCACGTCAAAACAACGGGCCGGAACTTCTACGATCCGCGCGCCTCAGTCAGCGTGGCCGGTGTTGATACCCTTATCCGCCGGTTCAAGCCTGGCGATGCGTGGTGCAACTCGATCCGGCGCTGGACCACCGACGAGGCGGCGCATCTGTTGCAGGAAAACAAGTGGGGCAAAGCCGTTGCACTGTTCCCTAACGCCAAGGGGCTGGGGGTTACGGCCACGCCAATCAGGGCCGACAAGAAGTCATTGCACGCCGATCAGCACGGGGTTTTTCACGCGATGGTGCAAGGGCCGGGCATGCGCGATCTGATCGACATCGGTATGGTCTGCGAATATCGGGTCATCGCGTCACAGACCGGGATTGACGAGGCGCTGTTGCGGATCGGATCGACTGGCGATTTCACACCCGCGTCCACCAAGGCCGCCCGCAAGTCGGAAATAATCGGCGATGTGGTTGAGACATACCAGCGCCACGTTCCGGGCAGGCAAGCCATCGTCTTTGCCGTCGATGTGCAGGACGCGCGGGACATTGCAGATCGGTTTGTGGCGGAGGGCATCCGTGCCGCATCACTGGACGCCACCAGCAATGACAGCCTGCGCCAGTCGCAATTCGATCAGTTTGCAGCAGGCGAGTTGCAAGTCCTTACCAACGTCAATCTTTTCGCCGAGGGGGTCGATGTGCCGTCTTGTGATGTTGTGATCATGGCCCGCCCGACTGCCAGCTTCGGATTGTTTTGCCAGCAGTTTGCACGATGCCTGACACCCGCTCCGGGCAAGACCCACGGTATCGTCATCGACCACGTGGGCAACGTGGTCCGCATGGCGGCCAAGCACGGCCTGCCCGATACGCCGCGCACCTGGACGCTCTGGCAAGACGAGACGCGCAAGGCCAATGGCAATCCCGACGCGGTGCCGGTCAGGGTCTGCCCGGAATGCCTGCTGACATATGAGGCCGTCGTGTTTGCGTGCCCTTATTGCGGCGCCGATCACGTCCCTGCCGGGCGGTCGTCACCGGATCAGGTAGACGGGGTGCTGTCCGAAATGTCGCTGGAACTGCTGGCAACGTTGAGGGCCGGGGCGGCCAAGATACAAGCCGCCGAGCCTGCCATACCTTACGGCGCGTCTGAGATTGTGGCCGCGGGGATCCGCGCCCGGCACAGGCGGAACCAGGCGGCACAGTCGTCCCTGTCCGACGCCATGCGGCGATGGGGCGGGATGCGGCTGGCTGCGGGTGACTCGGATGAGGCTATGCAAAGCCGGTTCCTTTTCAGGTTTGGGCTTGATGTGATGAGCGCACAGGGGCTGTCCGAGCGAGCGGCGCTGGAATTGAGGGACACTATTATGGAGGCGACACGCACATGACCCTAGAGGCACAATTCAGGGCCAGCTTTGTCCGGCGCTGGCACACCAACCCCGATCTGGCGCAGACCGTTGACACGCTGGCGGGACACGGCGGGCGGGTGGCGCGCATCATCCTTAAGCTGTGGCCCGATGCATCCAATGCATTGCTGCAATGGGCGCTGGTGCATGACGACGGGGAATCCGTGGTAGGGGATGTGCCAGCACAGGCAAAGGGTGCAACGGTCATCCACGAGCAAGAGCGGGCCGCGCTGGATCGTATCTGGCCGGGGCTGCCCGAGTTGACGCCGGACGAATATGAGCGTCTCAAGTTTGCAGACCGGCTTGACGCCTATATGTGGGCCAGGCATCACGCGCCGCATACGCTGAACGGTGACGGCTGGCCCGAGTGTCGTCGATGGTTGTTTGTGCGGGCTGAGGCACTGGGCGTGGTGGTGACGCTATGATGCCCCGGCCCAGCATTTACTACAACGATAATGACCCTCAGGTCTGCGCGTGGATCCGGCAGTTGATGTTTGACGGGCTGATCCCCTACGGCGTGGTCGACTCCCGGTCGATCCTTGATGTGCAGCCAGCTGATCTGGAAGGCTTCACGCAATGCCATTTCTTTTGCGGGATTGCCGGGTGGGCCTATGCGCTCAAGCTGGCGGGATGGCCCTCAACGCGCCCGGTCTGGACCGGGTCGCCGCCTTGTCAGCCGTTCAGCGCGGCCGGAAAATTGGAAGGAAAAGACGATGCGCGACACCTTGCCCCCCATTTTATCAGTCTGGTCAGGGCTTGCCGCCCCCCTGTGCTGTTTGGCGAACAGGTCGCAAGCGCGGCTGTGTTCGGAAAGTCTGCAAAGCGCGTTGGAGGCGAACCTGAATGGACCTGGCTCGACGATCTATTCCACCGTTTGGAAGCCGCACGTTACGCCGTTGGGGCGTCAGATATACCGGCTGCGGGCGTCGGCGCGCCGCACATCCGACAACGAACATTCTTTGGTGCCGTCCGGCTGGATGACTCCGAGGGCTCGGGGCGATGCTGGGGGGAACAGGTGGAAGACAAACGACATTCGGAATCTGGAGGATCAGATACGCTACAATCTGAGCGGCTGGCCGACGCCGACGACCAGGGACCACAAGGACGGCAGGGAATGCACCAACGTCCCGTTGAACGCGCTGTTGGGCAGAGTGGCGTGGCTGTCAGCCAATCCCCAAGCGGCACGGATCACGGCGGATGGGACGATGTTGACTGGCTGTTCTGCCGCGATGGAAAGTGGCGGCCAGTTAAATCCAGCTTTCAGCGGCTGGCTGATGGGCTTCCCGGATGCGTGGTGCCACGCGGCGATTTCGTGCCAGCTTCCAGCCCGCTTGCGCAAAGCACCAAAGAAGCCCGCCGCGTGATGCGGCTGCGCGGGTATGGTAATGCAATCGTGCCGCAAGCCGCCGCGCTGTTTATCAAGGCGTTTGACAAGACGGTCAATAACTGGCAATAGTAATGCAAAGGAGTCTGACAGATGTGGAGCAGAGACAATAAAGGGTCAGGCGCTTGGTGCCCTGAAAACGATGGAGCATATCGGGCTGAACAGGCCGCAATTCATCGTTTACCAAGCGGAAAATGGTGCAATTGCGGGTACCCACACGAAACAGGTGGCCCTTGCTGGGAATGCCGTCGTAACCCGAAGGAGTTTGACAGATGAAACGAGTAAGAATGTCGCCGGAAGGTCGGCGCGAGGTGATCCTCCGGGCCGCCATCGCCCTGACGCGTGAGGCCGACGGGTGTCTGGACTCATGGTCCCGCCAAGACGTGGCCAACAAATGCGTGCCGCCAACAAGCCCCGAGACGGTGAAGCATTATTTCCTGATGCCTGATCTGCGGGCGGCTGTGCGGGCGCTGCTGGATAAGTAAAGCCCCGTCCGGTTTAAGGGACGGGGCTTGCCATGCGAGGTGCAAGGCGGTAGGGTGCATCTGTCACAACGCTGAGCCTTAGATACCATGACGCGCGTTCCAGCGCAAGGCTTGGCCCGAACAAGGGCTTTCCATGACCAATTTCAAAGCAATCGAGACACGATCCGCCCGCTTTGAGCATGGTGAGACGCCGTGACGCCCGATCTGGCGCAGGCCGAATCATTCCTGCGGTTACTTGATCCTGATGCAACATCATTCACATTCCAGACGTTTGACGACGACTCGGCCCGGAAAGATAACCGACTGGCGCGGGTGTTTCACGGCACGCTTGCGGATCATGCCGACAGTCTGACCGATCTGCAAAGCCGTGGCGCTGGTGTGTTTATCACCATCAATGCAACGGACGGCACGGGCCGCAAAGCTGAGAATATCACACGGGTTCGTGCGCTTTGGCTGGATCTTGACGGCGCACCGATTGAGCCTGTCCGGGAATGGGAAACCCCGCACATCGAAGTCGAAAGTTCGCCCGGCAAATGGCACGCATATTGGCTTGTCAATGACGTGACGCTTGAACAATTCACACCGCTGCAGGACGCGCTGATCAAGAAATTCGACGGTGATCCAGCCGTCAAAGACTTGCCGCGCGTGATGCGCTTGCCGGGGTTCTGGCACCTGAAGCCAGGAAGCGCGACGCATATGTCCCGTGTGGTTCACACATCAACCGACGGGGCAGGTGATTTTTATAAGCGCCTGACGGTCGAAGCGCCTGTGATGCCAGCGCCGCGCCGGGACACGCCGTCCAGTCTGGCCGAGATGGAGGAATTGCTCACGTATATCAGCCCTGATCTGGAATCGGATCATAAAGGGGGTGACAAGCACTGGCACACCATCATTGCGGCCATCGTAGACGTGTCAGGGGGCAGTGACGAAGGGTTACAAGTTGCAGATGCGTGGTCGAGCCGTAGCAGGCATTACGACCCCAAAGAGTTGAGCAAGCGGTTTGCGTCTTTCACGCCCGGAAAAAATGGTGGATCGGGAATGGGAACAATAGGCTACCACGCCAAGCGGGCCGGGGCGAACGTGGCGGGCATTGGAGCGCGACACCGCCTGATGAATATGCCCGGCCCGTCTCACGTTCCGGCCGGTATGATGCCGACCGCGCCGGGGCAGGGGATGCCCAGTGCGCCGCGCGCGGCAAGCGTGGTCGATCTGATATGTGCCAAGATACAATCAAATCCCCTTACAGCCGCGGAGTTGCTGGCCGACGAGGTGGCGCGGCTGTCGCCGGTTGATCGAGACACAGTGCTCGAGGAATGCAAGCCGCACGGCATCAAAGTAAAAATGCAGGCGGCGGTGAAGCGTGCTGTCACGGCTTTTCTGGCGGCCAAGGGTGCCATTGCGTTACAGACGCCGGAATACGCGGAGTTGAATTATTATTTCATTGTCCGAAATGAAGCCGGGCAGGCCGTGGCGGTGGATGCGAGGGGTGGGATGCAGCCTCAGGCCCGCACACAATTCAGAGACGCCATGGCGCAACTGCCGCCGATCATGATTATGGACCCGTCATCAGGCAACGCGCGGGCCAAGCTGGCGGCGGATTACTGGTGGGAGCATCCTGACACGCTCAGTTACCACGCGACAGGCTATGACCCGCTGGCAGGCGTTGATCTTTATGACGACAAGGGGCGCAAGATCCGGAACGTCTACGAGCCAGGGCATACCGCGCCCGCAGCGCCTGTGGGGCCTGATGCGGTTGATCCGTTCCTGCACGTCATCCGGTCAAACTTCCCGGACGCTGCCGACCAGCACACGCTGTTGCAAATTCTGGCGCATCTGGTGCAGCGGCCCGGCGTCATGTTGCGCTGGTCGCCGGTGATGCAAGGCACGCCTGGGTGCGGTAAGGGAACAATTTCCCAAGCCGTCGCGTATTGTCACGGGCGCAAGAATGTGGCGCACCCATCACCTGACGTGATAGCCACAGACTTCAATGGCTATATGGACCGCAAGACGCTGATCGTGGTGAACGAGATAGGCGACCACAGCAAGCGCGAATTGTCGGTGCTGGCCGAAAAGATCAAGCCGTGGATCACCGACGATGCCGCGCACATTCACGGCAAAGGGAAAGGCTCCTACGACGCGCAGAATTTCACCAACTGGATCTTCACCACGAACCACCTGCATTGCATGCTGGCCACGCCGGGCGAACGCCGCTACGCACATTTCATCTCAGCCCTACAAACCGAGGACGAAGCCGCGCGGGCGTTCTATCCTGAATGGTGGACAGGCGGCACGGGCGACTGGTGGGGATCCTACTACGACTGGTGGGGTGCAGGTGGGGCCGAGGCGGTGCGGGGCTATCTGGGCCACCTGGCGCTTGATGTGGCGCCGTCCCGCGCGCCTGTGACGTCCAGCACCGCTGAGGCGATGCACGCGGGTGACGGGGCGGCGGCGGGGCTGATCCGGTCGGCTGTGACGGAAGGGGCTGTAGGCTTCAGGGGCGGGTGGGTGTCGCTCAATGCGGTTCGTGACCTGCTGGAGTCTGAAGACCTCAAAGTGCCAGGCGGCCCGTATCTGGCACGGCAGCTTGAACAGATAGGCTACAGGCACACTACGCGGTGCAACACGTCGCGTTCAGAGCTTAATACCTTCCCCAAAGCACCGAACAGATGCCGCCTATATCATATCGCAGACCATACGGGCACCGACCCCGCAAGCATCATGGCGCTGTATGACGCAGCGCAACGACTGGGTGACGGCGGGCCGGTGCGGTCAACAGTAATTAAAATGCCAGGTCTATAAATAACGCCCCGCCTCATTAAATTGTGGCGGGGCTTTTTTATGGCTCTGCCCGGATAGTCTGGGCTTGTGCCCGGATGAAAATTCAAGCGTTACACCTGTTAAGTGTTTGGTTTATATACATATATTCTGTTGTACCCAAACTGTGACGGTATATTGAAGTGTTTCATTACGTGCAAGAAATGTAAGGTTTTATAAATACTGTAAATTATAGACGATGACTCTTTCCCGCTATAGCCACAGGTTTGGAAGCGTCACGGTCCGGGCAGAAAACGGATAATACTGAAAAAGGTTTAAGTTTATCAATGGTTTATGAGGTGTGATCGGGGTTTTTAGATATGTCAGTTATCCGGGCAGCACTTTTTTGCTAGACTCAACCCAAACAACCCGTTAGGATTGAGTATGGGTTAAACATAGGAAAGGGTCTAAGACATGAAAAAGTTATTAAATATCAAACAGGTATCTGCACTATTCGGCGGCATCAGCCCGGATGAACTTCAAACTGAACTTGATAATGGGGGCATCCTCCTTCCAAACCCTCACATCGTGGCGGGCGCGAAGATGTGGTGGGCGCACCAAGTGGAAACTTCAATGCGTGTGCAGTTTGGAAAACGGTCATCCGAAAACGACAAGACGATAACATCAATCAGAATCGCAATATCTGACAGCGTTTCAGGGTTCAGGGGCGGGTTTGTGTCTGTCAATGCCATGAGAAACCTCTTGGGTGAAATACCGGCGGGGCCTTACATTTCAAAAACATTAGGCCTGATGGGGTATATTTCGATGGTGAGATGTAACACTTCCCATTTAGAAAAACTTCGTTTCCCTAAAGCCCCTAATCGCAGCAGGATATACCACGACGGGCGCGCATCGGGATCACCCGCGACGATCATGGCGCTTTACGACGCGGCGCAGCGTGCAGATATGCCTTTACAACCGAGGCAATAAGCGGACAAACCGCTTGCACACCCGCACCATACAATGTAAGCATTGCGGTTAACATTGGAAGGATACGAAATGGCCAAGAGAAGCCTTAACAAGGTGGAAGAACAGATCGAAACCAACGTCCTCAAGGCGTGGTATGAC
>Ga0222671_1000178_pt1 | contig 27907 bp, 33 predicted proteins | sample AntAcemetagen797_FD_179849 | JGI IMG/M metagenome (GOLD analysis project Ga0222671, IMG submission 179849) | Saline water microbial communities from Ace Lake, Antarctica - #797 | ecosystem: Environmental > Aquatic > Non-marine Saline and Alkaline > Saline | place: Antarctica: Ace Lake... | reverse complement strand
AACCTATTTGAAAGGCTAGACCTGAACATACACCTGATGAGTAGATAGGGGAAACTATTGCACCTGATGTTGTTGTGCCTGATACTGTGAGGTTGCCGAGTACACTAACATCAAAAGGAAGTGAGCTAGATGCACTTAAACTTGTTGTTGCTATTCCATTACTTAAAATAAATCCAGGTATTGTTGGATTTGAAAGGATCTGATTAGCACGAAACACTGTCTGTGCATTTCCTTTCATTGGAATAAGCCAAAGCATTGCCACTACTATCAAAATTAAAATAATGTATTTTTTCATACTAATATAAATAAACTAATAAGAAGACATCTTCATGCCAGCCGTTAAAGACTGTAATCGTGGAACCTGAAATAACATAATCGGTTGTTGGTGTGAGTGTTTGGCCTTGTCTTGTAACAAAGATAATAGAAATAGCCTCTGTCGGTATAGTTATTGTTACATCATCACCGTCCTGAACTACATCTGTAGCAAGTTCTGTTTTGATTCGTGGGCTTACAGGACGATTAACCCATAACGATCCGTCCCAAATCAAAGCATCACCTACAGTTAAGTTTTCTGTAGATACATCTGCTATTTCCTCTAGTCGTGTTGTAGGACCACCACTTCTAAGAACTCTAGGCTGTAATGATTGAGCTAAAGTTCTCATCTGTTCATTCACATACTCCTTTATAGGTTCAATATCTGTAGGTGGTACTTTTTTAAGTACATCTACAACAAGCTTTTCATAATCAATAACCGCATCTTTCCCATCTTTAGGTACTTTAATTTCTATTGAATTAACAAATTTTTCTATTTTTTTGTAATCAACAATAGCATCTTTACCATCGGTACCATTTGTTCCATCTTTACCGTCTTTTGGTACTTTAATACCTGAAAGTATCTTTTCTGATATGTCTTTTACTTCTTCTTTGGTGAAGTAATCTTTACCTTTTACTGGTGTATATCCATCATTACCTTTTTTACCTTTTATAGTAACCAATTGAGCACCTTCAATAGATACTTTATAGACATCTTTTTTAAGCACGGCGATAAGTCCTGCAATTCCATCTTTCACCATTTTAAAGATTTGTCGTTTTTCGTCCATTGTTGCTTAATATTATACCATTTATTTTATAGCCTGTAATACTTGATCTGCTGTTATAGACTTCTCCACCTTGAATTTAAGCATAAGTTCAGTCGCCTCCTTTCTTGTTAAGGTTCCTGCTTTAACCGCAGATGAAACAGCATTATCCACAGGCGTATATGAGTTATGTAATGCCATTGGAATCACGACAAGATTCATTGTGCCTGTATCTCCACCAGACTTAACTGGGACTATGTGTTCTAAACTATATTTTTTTGATTCTGACCAAGGAATACCCATTCGTGCCATTTCCTTTTTCTTATACTCATCAGAACCGCCTGGTTTATTAAAAGCAACATCATTGAATCTTCGAAGTTCAACAAGATTACCTTCTACTCTACCTAATGATTCACCTGCCCATAAAGCTTTCCATGCGTTTGCAGGGTCTTTAATAAATGCCTCGGCATATGCAACAGGTAGTAATACTTTATATCTATCTTCAGATCCTGGATTTATTTTATCTTTGAATGTTGGTGCTGCTTTTGCTTTTTTTTCTTGTTTCTTATATTTATCCAATTCCTTAGTAGCCTCCTCCTCTGTTAATTTCCTAGATTTTACAAGGTTTAGTAATTCAGTCGCAAATTCTTTTGGAGGTAATTCTAATCGTGCTTTTTGCTGTGCTGTCTTAAGTTTCTTTAATTCCGAATCAAGGTATTCTTTAGCCACAGCTTCATTACCAAATTCACCAGATTTGAGTTTACTTAATACATCCTGAGCAATTTCTTTCTCAGTTTTAATTACAGTTGATTTGAATCCACCTTCAATATAATCTCTTCCTGCAATAGTTCCATATGGTCCTATTATTGGTGCTATTACCTTATCTACACCTTCAACTCTAAATGATGCGTTTCCACTATTTGTAATATGATAACCTCTTGAATTAGCAAGAAAACCATCTACTGTTCTGTTTGCTTGTGACGCACCTCCAACACTGGCAAAACCCATACCCCACTTAATCATTTCTTTCCTTAACGGATTGTAATTATTATTTTCAAAAGCTTGTTTAACGGCATTAACAGCAGAATCTGCTTCAGCTAATGGTGCAACAGGACTTCTCCCTGATCCAAATTGTTCATTTCCAGTAATACTAGATATTGTATAGTCTGCAACAGAACCAGCCAAAGGTATAAATGTTCCTACAGAAGTTATTCTTCTTCCTGATACCTTGCTCTGCAACCAGTCATAAGCAAAAGTACCTGCAACAAAAGCAAGTGCTTGAAGAATTCTATTTTTATTGTTTAATGGCAAACCACCTGATTTACCTACAATAGTCTTCCCAAAACGATACACTTCAAAAGCGTATGTCTGGAAAGGTGCAAGAAATCTAATAACCAGAGGTCTTAAAGCTTCTGGTCTTGTTGATTTTAGATACTCAGATTGAGTCGCACCAACCATTAAGTTTGCGTACATGTCCAAAGCTTCACCTTTTAATCCTTTGGAAATACCATAATCCCTTGCAACAAAAGCTGCGTTTCTTGAAAGAATTTCTTCAACAGTGTCACCTAGCCATCCTAGAGTTTTATTTATCTGTGCTCTGCGTGAACCAAGTTTGGGTCCGAAACTAGTGCTACCTATGTCGCCCAATCCTGTTGATGACAATGAATTCGTTGTTTTTAGTGAGTATGTTGGAAGAGTTTTTAACCAGTCCATATCTACCTGTGTTGGATGAAATGCCTTATATGAACCAGTGGCTATGTTTAATCCTGGGTTTCTTGCTGCTGTTAATACAAATGATCCAGGCTGAACAGTTAATGACCACAAAGGGTTAAATGCTAGTGCTGATGTAGCTCTTGCTGATATGAGTGAACGAGCAAATTTTGAAGCCATATCCTTTCCTTCTACCTTCATCATATCTCTCACAAAATCATCTATAAACTTAGCACCTCTTACAGCACCTTTCCTTTGAAGAATATCTTGAAAGTCTTTCAACTGGTTAAACGCAGATTCCATATATATTTTGTTTGCTACAGCATTAACATAACCACCCAAAAGTTTACCTAAGTCTTTTTCCTGAACACCTGGTATTTCACCACCAACTCTTTCAATAGTAAAGTTATCCTTAAATTCTTTTCTTTCACCAACAAAAGTTTCTCCGTATTCTTTTCTTTTAGGAAGGTAATTTTCTATACGACCAATTTCAGGTAATTTATTTGCTCTTGCCCATGAATTATAAAAATCTCGAACAGAATCAGTTGTTTTAGTTATCCGACTACTTACTAATTCCTGTTGCGGTGTTAATTTAACATTACTCCCAAGTCTAAAATCTGCAATTACTTGCATATCTGTTTTAGACAAACCTCTTAAAGTTTCACCTAAGTCTGTTTCTATATTTTTAACAAATGAAGCTTTTCCAGCCTCAGCTTTTTGTACATTATTCTGTATCTTAAAGGCAGGTCCCCATTCACCTTTTTTTGCAGCGTCCTCAATTGTCATATTATCTAAAGACAAAGCAGCATCTCTCATGACAAGAGATTTTCCTCCAGTAATACCTGAAATATCTTTTGGTTGATAATTTTTTAATTCACTCTTAGTTACTTTATAAAAAACTGTATTTGGTGGCTGAGTATCAGGTTTTAAAGCTTGTTTCGTGTTTTTTGCATCCACATATTTGGCAGAGTTGGTTGGTGTTTTAGCTTTCAGTGCTGATTGATACTCTGCACGGAGCTGGGGGGTGGTTTTGAGGATGGCTTTATTGTAGACAACATAATGAGTAACTCCGTCCTTTGGAACTTTTAGTCCGTCAATTCCAGCATTTTTCATTGCAGTAACAAAATCAGCATTAGAAAATCCACCGTCAGCCCATATTGCTTTCATAAACTCGTTACCATCTGTTTGGGACATTATCTCGTCTACAATCTGCTTCACAGCGTCATCGAGATTTTCAGAGTAATTAGACGCAACATCTTTAATATCTGGATTACTTCTCACTATCTGTTCCACTTTTGCACGAGGCAAGGCACGTTTTGCAGTATTTACATCTAAGATGTTTGCGTTAGGTTTTATAGATACATCGGTTAGATTTTTCCCATAGGAAAGAGCGTTCGCTTTTGATGTTGAGAAGTAAAGTCCTGGCGTATTATTAAAGGCAGACAGGCTTTCTTTTGTAGAAGCGTCAAATGATTTCACTGTGTCTAGTTTTTCAAGAGGAATACTTGTAGTATCTCCCCTAAATACAGGCGTTCCCTGCCCCTTCATAAACTGCTCCTCTGTGAGACCGTCTTTGACTGCTTGTTGGGCAGAATTAGCTTTAGGAAGTGACCCTTTGGCTGCCTGATACTCTGCACGGAGTTCGGAGGTGGTTTTGATGTTTTTTGATTGATTTTTTGGAATACTTAGTTTTGATTCATTCAATTTTAATCCTTCGGTAAGGACTCTTTCTACATCTCTAGGATCATTTAGAATTGCAAGGCCAGTTGAAACTTCATCAGCAATGTTTTTTGGTATTGGTAATTCTCTTACAATGGTTGATGAAATCAATTCTTTAGCATTACTTCTTGCAATAGCCTCAATCAAACCTTTTTTTAATACTGGTTTTATTGCACCACCTAATCCAATAATATCAAGAGCACCTGCAAATTTATCTATTGTCTCTTCTATAACAATAGGTCTAAGGGCTTTCTTTTCATAATCAGTTAGCACAAGCTCCTTTTTACTGTAAGGTTGTCCTTTTGATACGGCAGTAATACCACTTGATTGAATAGAATTCATTGCTATCTCCTGTGCCCTTTGTGGTGTAATAATACTATCCTTTACCAATGTTGAAAGAGCATCTAATCTTTCAGATACTTTTTGCTCTTTTGATTTTCCTACACCGAATGGCCTAAAGAAACCTATAAAACCTGAATCAAATTTTGTTTTTCCTGTTATGTCAGGAACACCACCCTCACCAACTAAACCTCTTTTTACCTGTTCTCCTACATTTAAGATTGATTGTGGAATATATGGTTTGATTTGGTCTAATTTAGATTGTTCTTTTGATGTAATTGTTGTATTTGGAATATATTGAGGTGATTGAAATTTCTTAATAGAATTCAAAATAGAATTCAAGCCCCCTGGAATTGCTGCTGTTGCTGTTTGTTTTGGTGCAACACTCATACCAACTATTTTAGGTTGTTGTTTTGGTGCAACACTCATACCAACTATTTTAGGTTGTTGTTGAGTAGGAACTATTGATTCTTTTCCTTGCCCAACAATCTCCTTCGCTTTATTGAAAATTGAAAGGAAAGGATTCATATTTAGTTTTCTTGATTAAGCATCGCTTCCAGATCTGCTATAAGACTACCCGTACCACTTGCAGTGGTTTTTGTACCAGAGCTAGTTGTAACATCACCTCTTGTTTGCTGTAACTCGTCAGGACCTATTCCTATAGCTCTCAACTCCTCAGTTATCTTTGTCTGATTTTTTTCACTATAATCACCAATATTACTTTCTCCTGTTAAAACTTTCTCTGTAATAGAACTAAGGATACCTTTACCAACAACTTGGCTTACTACAGATTGTAGATTTCCTTTGTTTATTACAGCACCATAGTCAGTTCCACCTGTAGTATTTTTAATACTAAAACCACTACCTGTTATCCTATTGAATGGAGTAATACTAAAAGCCTCCACTGTTTTCTGGAACTCACCAATGTTATCTTTAGCCGCATTCTCCATTTGTTTCTTATACTTTTCGTTTTGTGTTCGAAGAAGTGTTGCGTACTTGCCAGTAGAATCAAGAATATCTTTTTGTGCTGTATTCTGTAATTTCATTATTTCTTTTCGAACATCTTGCTCTGATTTGGTTAAGTCTTTTGAGATAGTCAAAATGTCTTCATCTCTATCAGTTTCAGTAGTATTTATAGCATCAGTCAATTTAATTTGGATAGCTTGAGTATAGAACTTGTTATCTGATTCAAGTTTCATTTTCTGTTCCTGATACTTCTGTTCAAGGCTGCCTAGCCCTTCAATAGCTGCACCTGTTGTTTTAAGTGCACCTAGTTTTGCTAGATGTGCTGTAACATAGTTCTTTGCTGTAAGTCTATTCTTTTCAACAGTTGCTTGGTTGTATTGCATATCTACTGTATTTTTCTGAATAGCATAGTCAGCCTGAGCTTTAAGATCTGCTTTTTGATTTTCAGCTTTTCGTTCAATAATCTTCTTCTGCTCTTCCGCTTGGTCTTGTTGTTGTTTAAGAAATCCAATCCGACTTTCTGAACCAAAGTAAAGGTCGTTATACTGTTGAGGTACTTGTGCTGCTCTCATTATATCTGCTTGTGTAACAGCTTTTTCAGGTGCAAGCTGTTCAAGAACATTTGCATTTGTATTTGTTTCGAGACTAGAAAGAAAGTCAGGTGTACTCTGTTCACCCTGTTGTTGCATTACAGGTTCCTGCATTTTACCTGCAATTTGACCTAGTGTTCCACCAGCTCCAACATATTTATCTATAATTTCTTTTATCGCAGGGTTTTGCTGATATGATTGCATTAACTGAGGTTGAGTTTGAAAAAGACTAGCTAATTCCTTTGAAGTTGATTCCAATAGAACATCTTTACTGTTTTGTTTATCTTCTTTTGTTTTGAAAGGGTCTTCTGTTGTGCTATCAAGTCCAAGCATCATATTATCTACAGCATTTTTAGACCCTGAAATTACACTAGGGTTATAGATAGATGATGTTAGTGCTGATGACTGTGACTTATATTTAGCCTGTAGTTCTTTTCCTTTTGCATCAGCTTGAGCATATGTTAAACCCTCAAAAGCTTTATCTGCAATACCAGTCAAACCGAAACTTTTTGCTTTTTCGTATGAACCTTCGCTACTTATTGTTTGAACACGCTCAGAGGAACCTGAACCATAGTATCCACCTTCAGTAGCTTGTTGGTCATTTCTGAAAGGTACAAAATTACCATCAACCTGAAAACCATATGGATCATCTTTTTCAGCAGGTGTTGGTGTTGAGTCAGTAAACTTACCTCTTAAAGAGTCAATTTGTGTTTGAGTAGCACCGAGGGCTCGTGCTAATGCGTCTGCTTGTTCTTTTGTTACTGATTGTTCCATAAATTATTATATATTATACCACGAATTATCCCATTGAAATAATTTTCGATGGAGCAAAAAGCTTTTTCGGTTGTTCATAGCCCATAAGCTGGAACCCAGAAATTGTGAAAGTTTCGTTTAACCTATTATTTGATAATCCAACAAGAATAGCCTGCCCTTTAATAAGGAATGACACTTTCTTTTTAAGGAAAGGAACTGTGTTTTCTACACCTGTTCCTACTGAAAACTGTTTCGCTCGATTTGTAATAAGGTCACTTGCTTCTTGCACAACGTTTACAGTAACTTGAGCGTTTAAGTCTTTGAGTTTAAGGTCTAGGTAGCGATATATTCTGAATCTGTTAAATTCATCATCTGCAATTCGTCTGAATAATACTGATGAGTTTATAGGAAATTGAAGTGTCAGTCCGTCTGAATCCCAATCAATCGTTGCGTCTACATCAAACATTCTAACCCAGAATACATCATCAACTGTCCCATCAAAATCTACAGATGCTTCTATTATAATTCCATTCACACCTGAGTATGTTCCAATTAAGACACCTGTTGTACCAGCTGGTATTACAAGTGTATCTCCTGTATCACCTAATTTTACTGTTATTGAACCAGTTGTACCACCTACAACAACACGAACAGCATAGTCGGTATCTTGGATTGCGGATATGTCTCTGTATAAGGTATTATCAGCTACTGAGTCTGTATCAAATTCTACCTCTGAACCGTAAGATGTTCCTTGTGCGTTTATCGCATAAGCACGTACATAATAATGTGTTCCAAGAACCATTCCTGTCATTGATGCTGTAAATGCACCTGTTGTACCTGCTGATGTAGCTTTTGAATCTGCTGTGGTAGGTGTTGATGTTAGTGACCAACATACTCCACGTTCTGTTATAGTTGCACCACCATCAGATGTAACATTTCCATTACCTGTTGCTGTAGTAAAATCAATATCGGTTACCGCCTGTGTTGTTACTGTTGGTGCTTCAGCAGCAGGATAAATAGTTAATGATGGTGATGTTTTATAATCATTTCCCGTACCGCTTAAAGTGTTCCAATTTGCTGTGTATGCTGTAGATATTGCTATTGCTGTATTACTATCTGAGATAGTTGCATATGAACCAGATGCAGTATAAGCAGACCTAGTTGTTACCGAACTACCTGTGGTAAAACCCCAACTTCTGTTGGTGTTACCATTCGCCATACCGAAAACAACATACCAAGTATTTGCTATAGATGGTGTTCTAGTTGCACTTGTTCCGACAGCCTCTGGCTGTGTTGTCTGATCTGCTCCAAAATAACTGGAAGATAATATCTGATTAGGAGAACCCCCTGCCCCAGAAATAACTATGTTTGCTGTTCCAACAGTAGGTGCAACTAATTTAAAAATAATAACCTTGGAGTTGTCTGGGTCTCCTCCGTGGTAGGTGAAGCTGTGTATTGATGTCATTGACACACCTCCATATGTTGCTGTTGGTGTATTTGTTGAAAAATATTGATTAATGGCAACAAATAAAACACGGTTATCCCCTGAACCTATTGTATGTGATACTGTTGTTGATGTGCCGGCTGTTGATGAGTCAAATGTTAGAGCCATAATATTTAAGGGTTATATTCCATATTTTCATTACCAGGTGACCAGACCCAGTCTGTTCCAATAAGCCATCTACCGTCAGGGTCTGTATCAAAAAGTTCTTTATTTATTGTCTGTTCATTTATCTCATTCTTTGATGTGTTCCATTTGAAAGTTCCGTAAGGAACTTGTGAACCATTGGTATATATATCTTCTTCGATGTTAATAAAATCATTAACATTAGATTTGTACCTATTATTATACTTTGTCCATGAGTTTTTATATAGAGTATGACACACGAAAATAGTATCGTTTTCTGTATTATCTAATGGTATTGCAAGATAGAATCCTCTGTTCAAATAGAACGCTGTTATTTTGCCCCAGTTATTTATATCAATAAGATTTAAAGTCTCTTTGATTGGCTCAGAGATTACAGAACGATTTACACCAAGAACACCTTGCTGTTGGTCTACGAATCCAATAGCTCGAACTTCTCGTCCTGTAAAGAACCACACATCATTCTCAACCCAAGCAATAGCTTTTCTTGAACAAGCACCATAGTTACCTGACTGTTGGTCAAGTTTAGGTACGAAAAGTGTAAGGAGTTGGTCATAAACAAAAGATAGTTTCCAAATTGATTCTTCTTTAAAAATAAGTAAGAATCCATAATAGTTCTTAAGCCCTGTAACATTATCTGTTCCTAGTGGTTGAACAACATCTGTGACGGTAAACGATGTTCCACTTCCAACATTTGAATAATAAACAGTCTGAGGATTCTCTTTTACTCCAGCAACAAACATTCTGTCCTCAAATATTTCAAGGATATTACCCTTTGGTGCTGAACCGTATGTTGTAAAAGTTGTTCCATCCCATGTGAAATAATCTTCTTCCGCATTACACGCGTGTAAAACATCGTCATAAACATAATAACCAAACTCTTCACCTTCTGTGAAAGTTGGAGATAAATCTTCCCAATTCTCAACTGTATTTTTCACATACTGTGGTGCTGTACCACTTGAAGTAAATGCAATAGTTGATCCTGCTGATACATCAGAGATTTGAAATGCTGACCCAGATTCAACATTTACTACGAAATATGTGCTACCTGATTCTATTCCACCTGCCAAAGCACCATTACCATAAGTAATGAATTGAACCTCATCATCATCAGCAAAACTATGTCCTGTAGCAATTACAACACTGCCAGTCACAATATTACCTACTGTATATTCATACTGATGGTTATATGACTGAAGTTTTGTTTCTTTTCCTCTAATCAAATAAGAAATACCACTCTTTTTTTTATAGTTAAAGAGTGAATGTGTTTTTGTATCAGATGAATTACCGACAAGTTCGAATCCTGTGTCCTTAGTAAGGAAACTCTCATCTATGAAATTCATGTTTACTGGTACTTGGCGACCGTCGGGAGCATCAACATCAATCCATTCTTGAAGATTGTCTGCCTTTATATTAAATTGTCTTTTTACTGGTGGCATTATATTAATCTCTGGTAGTTAAACATAGCACCGTCATTTTGGTTTTCTTCTTGATACTGACTCAAGTTACCAGCTTTCTTGAGCAATTCAGTCTCGTACTTATCACCATAGTATTTTGAAAGCTCAGGGTCCTGAAGGTCTTCAAATCCACGACTCAATATTCCATACACAATAAGTTCATGGAAGTATTTATTTATTTCAGGATTCTGGCTTGTTGTAAGTGCCTCGTAGCTAGGATAATAGTTTATGATTAACTGTGCTGTGTTTGGTTCAATCTTAAACACTCCACTTTGCAAAGTAATCATTTTCTCAAGTGGCTTTGTTATAAAGTCATTTATAGTAAGTTCATTGTATCTGTTGCCTGCTGTATCGACAGGATCGCCATACAATGTTCCAAAGTTGCTTGGAGGTGTTCCTGTTCCACTAGAAAAATTAACTGTTGCATTTTGTATTTGAGAATTATCGAAAGTCCTTATCTTTAAATCATCATAAGTTTCATTCGCATATATTAAAATCTGAGAATCGGCAATAATGTCGTCCGTTACTTCCAACATTTTATTTCGAGCCGTAGTTATTATTTCACTTGTTGTCATGATGTTTAAGTTAAGGGTCTAATGCCCTATAAAGCCACCCATATAGAGTGGCTTTAAGGAAACTAGAATTTAGCTCTAAGAACCGCACCTCGTCCACGATTTCCTGCAAAAACTTTTCGTCCATAAACGAGAAGTCCTTTACAAGTGTTTTCGAATGAGCTTGGATCTGAAGCTGAAGGAACAACTGATACCTTCATGATTTGTGCCGCAAAAGAACAATATTCTTTTGTACCTGCAACAAACCAATATCCAGTAGTGTTATCACCATCAATCAATTCTGTGTTGTAAACTTTGAATCCTGCAATACTTCCAATGAGTCCTTGTTCTACAACTTGATTGTAGGCTGTCTGAACTGCTGGAATAAACTCAGGTGCCTGAAGAAGAACTCCTTCGAAAGCTGAGTTTACAGCAAGGAAACGACCCTCTGTAGGTGTCAATTTCTGTCCCAATACAGTACGAAGATTAACAATCTGTGAATACACATTGTTCTTTGTAAGAGTGGTTGCTGATGCTGCGTTGATTACGTAAGTAGAAGCTGCTTCAACTCCACCTGTGTAAGCTACTCCATCAAGATCTTTCACTGTGATAGATGTTGTTGAAGAAAAAGCTGTTACAAGGTAGTAAGAACCACCTGTCCACTTGAAGTAACCTCCAACCATACCTGCTGTGAAAGTTGTACCTACACCAGTTACAACACCAGTTGTAGCTGCAACAGAAACGGTACTGGTAGAATATGATGTTCCAGTAGCGTTATCTCCATCAACGTTCTTTCGCATGTATGAAAGAAGGTCAGTGTCAATGTACTCTGTAAGGTCGCGTCGTGCATTGTTCGCGTACTGTGTAATCGCATCAATGTCATTCTGCATCTTATCAACATCATCAACTCCGAAGGCGAAGTATTTCATGATGTCAATAATCAAATCCTCATATGTAGGTGTGAGAGCCTGCTTTACAAGAGTTGTGTTTTTCTGATAGTCAGAAAGAGTAATTCGAGCTGCAGTTCGTACACGAACTCGATCCCCAGAATCCTTAATAATACCTTCATAGTTGGTATTAGTAATGAATGGGTAAAGAGTTTGGTTGTAGAGAATCTCAACCAATTTTAGTGAAAACTTAATCGGGGTAAAAGCCGATAAGTTGTTGTTAATTGAAGACATTTTTAGTAATCTATTAAACTTATAATATAAGTCTAATGATTATCTATAAGGCTATTTAAGCCTTGAGCTTTCCAGATTGCATATCTTCGTTGAATTCTTTAGATTGTTTTGCAAACTTCTGAGGATTTTCTCCTGCGAGTTTTGCCCAATCATCAAGTGAACGCTTAGTTGGTGGGGTTTTATCTCCACCTGAAGAAGCATCCAATTCAATTCGATTTCCTCTCTGTTTCTCCTCTTCAGCTCCTAGATCCTTAGCTTTATCAAACAAATGAATCTTCGCCAAATCCTTTAGAATTGAATCAATATTCGTTGGAACATTGTCAGCTTTAAAATACTTTGACTTAAATTCTTGTTTGTCTAGCTGTGGAAACTCGGATGAAGTTTTAGAAAAGGCATCATCCCATCTTTTCTCATTATAAGACTGTTTAGCAAAAGCTATTGATGGGTCTTTATACAACTCATCTTTAACTGATTTTTTAACAGAATTAGTATAAGCAATGAGATTATTCCTTTCGTCTTCACCTAAGTTTTCGAAACCTGGATATAGATTCTCATTAGAATCGTTTTGTCTAAGCCTTTCGAGTTCAGCTTCAAGAGTCTTTTTCTCTTCGAGTAGTTTTTGGGCTCCTCTTGAGGACTCTGAGAACTTTTTCTCGTAATCAATAGTTGGTACGGCTTCCACTACTGGATTTTCTTCAGTTGTCTCTGTTACCGTTCCATTGTTAGTTTCCTCTGGGTTAGCGTTAGCGTCCACAGGAGCAACCTCTACGGGGTTTGGTATAGTATCGTTTTCCATTTTTATTCAAATTATGCCGTCCCTATATAAGGGGTTTGGCTTACTTCTTCTTAATAACCTTCTTCGGTTCTACCACAGCAGATTCCACTTTTTCATCAGCGACCACCACTGATTCAATTGCTTTTTCCACTGTATTAAAACCAAGTCTGTCTAAATGTTTGTCAGACAAAAAATGCTTGTTTTGCATCAAGAACTTTATATCTAATTCATTTAGACTTCCTTTGGACATTATTTCGTTTACTTTATCCATAATATTATTATACCATTTAATTAATCAAGTTACTAATTCCCTGCTCGACCATTTTCTTTTCCATCTCTGGAATGTTAAGAAAACTTTTCAGTTTCCTCAACATTTCTAATTTCATCTTTAAAAAAGTATCTTCTCTTGTGTTTGTTGTTTCTTTAACAAGTTTATCTAGTGTTGCTATCAATTCCATATCTATAAAATTCGCAACTTCATCATCTGTGAGTTTTCTACCATTTAAAACAGTTTCCCATTCACTATACGTCTTCTTTTCTTCTTCGTTTAGATCAGTATAGCTTTCAACGTTAAGCTTTTTGAGATATTTTTGAAGTATAGACATATTATTTTAATATAAAATTAATAACATCTATCTTAGATAATATAATTGTTAGAGTAATTATTCCTATTAGTATCTTTATATATTGGAGAACTGTTTCGTGTTTTGACATATTCATATTATATCACATTTTTTCTGGTAATGAGTAATCCTTTATCATTTCATGTCTCTGTTCCTTTGTTTTTCCGAAGAAATCATAGTCTGCCCTGAAACACATCCAATACCTATCAGCTTCGTCTGGTTTCATCATTTCTAGATCACACTCATTTATCACTTTAACAAAAGCTTTATTGATTTTAGGGTGTAAAAACAATAAAGAAATTCCTGTAGCTACCATTTTTATCTTTCTTCCAACCTGAGGGCTTAGTGTTTCCCTGTCTTTGTTGATTAAAACAAGTCTTTTTATTTCTTTTCTTGGGTTTTTAAGCTTATCAATAGAAGTTTCATTGAAAAGATCTAAAACTCTCCAGTAATAAGCCGTATCGTAATTAATAATATTGGAGAATATCTTTGAAAAGTCATGTGACTCTTTATTATCTACACCTATTTCATTTAAAAATGAAAATATCATCCACTGTAATTCTTTTGCCATAGGACTAAGGTACTTTTCCTTAAGCAAATAAGGAGAAATTATACCCATAGACAACCTGTTAAACGACAAAATAACCTTATTTATAAAAGCTATCTTCTTTTTATATGGTAATAGCCCAAATACAAAAAGAGATGGCACCAATAACGGAGTTGAGCAAATCTTAAACGACTCAATAAAAACCCTTTTTACTGTGTTCAAACTCCACATAACCTTACCCTCAACAAATTGTTTCTGCGGAAACTGTCCACCTGTTATCCAAAACTTTATTCCTTCACCCCATTCAAGTTTTTCTACACCATATCTCTCTGGTGATTCATCCATTTGCTCTTCGGCAGACGGCATCTCATAACAATCCTGTGGCAATTCAATACTATGTGGTTTAAACATCGCTACTGCCTTATTCTGTGCGTACTGTTTTATACCTACGTAAATTAAATCTGGCTGTGAATTGATAATATCATTTATCTGATCCTTCTGCGGGTTGAAGATTATCTTTTTCATTTGATTTTTTGTGTTTTTCCAATAAACTAAGGATAACTTCTTGTACTTCTTTACCTAAGGGAGAAATTTCTGGTACTTCTGCCATCCCGTTAAGAACAAGTTTTTCATCAATCACTTTACCATCATCAAATTTCTTCTTACCGCTAGGTAAGTCTGTAAATAGTTGGACAGACATTACATCTTTTACTTCCCCCGAGGCGTCTTTCATCTTTTCAAAAATTAGTATAGTCCTCATGAGTTTGTTTGTTGTATTACCTGCTGATTGTTAAACATTTGTCCATTAGCCTGTGTGCCATCCTCCACTTTTTCCGCATCTTGCACATTAGGATTTATTTGCTGTGCTTCGTAAGCCTGCATAGCTTGTTCAACCTCATCTGTTGTCCAATCCATAAGTTCAAGTTGTTTCCTTTTAGCAATCTTTGTTGCAATAGGATTGTCCTGGAATGATGCAATAACGTATTGTGCCTTTTGCAATGCAAATTGGTCATAATTCTGGCTTTCAGATTTCATTTTTACCTGAATATCATAACCTTCTGGCATTATCCAGTCTGAAGGATAAATATCCTTTGAGTACATATTACCTTTCTCACTCATCTTAAACAAGGTGACTTTTCCACTGGTATTGTTAGACATCAAATCATAGAAAATCTTTCCTACCTCTTTCCATGCACGGCGATAGTTTTTGGCTGTTACCATGTTTCTTCCAGTAGATTGTTCGAGATTGATCTGTACCTCTCCAAGAGTTGTACGACCTTCTGATGCAATACCTCGTTCAGTAGGTGTCTGTGCTACAGAACTTTGTATCATGTTCTTCAAGAACCCAATCTGTTCCATAGTGTCGCCCAATGGTTCGATTTTCATTGACTGGATAATCTCTGATGGATTTCCAGGTACCCCATACATACCAAAAGGTTTTGGATCGAAAGCTTGTGGTCTGAATGTACCATTCAAAGTGTTGAAGAAGTGCATACCGAATGTACGATATGTACGACTCTCCAAGTCCTGAGAAATGTACATGTTTGTAACCTTGTTAATCGTTCGAACAGAATCACCTTTACCATCACACCAGAAATCACTAGCATCTGGATCGTCTGCCCATGAAACAAGTGGAAGATAATCAATACCAATAGCCTCCTTAAGCGGTTGATCGAACAATACCGCCTGATCAGCTGCAATAATAATCAAGTGTCGTACAAATTGATTATATTTTGTACTCCATTTCATTTTAAAACTGTAATTCAACTCCACTAATACCTCATTCGCATTATACAGGTCGTAATTATCAGCCCCAAGATTCTGTAATCGTTGTACTTTCTCCTGATACGCTTCGTTTGTTGCTGCTGATGTAATAACACCATCTTTACTATCCAAATAAGACTTTAAATCCTGCTTTGCCCTCCCAGAATATTTCTTATTCGCCAATATTTCTCGTAATGGTTTGAAAATATGTGTGATGATTACATATTGTGCTGTGTTCATATCCAAAGGATTCACGCGTGGACTTATTTCAATATCATAAGGATCAATTAAATCAACATGAAACTCATTATTCTTTATATGACAAAGCTTAAAAGACCTTCCTTGAAGGCCTACTACTTTTTTATCCAAGTTATCTACTATGTCGAGCTTCAACTTTTCATAGTAATAACCCCATAACTCATCCATAAATATTTCTCCTGACTTGTGCTTGTTACTTCGTCCTCTTGCTTTGAAACTAAGTTCTGGTGGTTCATCAATCTTCGAAATCCATCCTTGAATTGTTTCCCTCATAATAGGAATGTTCACTGCTTGTCGCTGAGTAAGACGATTAAGATTAACCTTGTCTCGATAAAGTGAGTAATTCTCATTCCACTGAGAAAATCTGCGTTCGCGAAAACTTTCAGACTCTTGTTTTTCTTTTACATTCTCACTTATTAATTTTATGGTATCCATTATATAATATTATACCATAATAAATAAATACTATATACCAAATTCTTCGTAGAACGGTTTTACTCCACCTGTTTGTTGCACTTGATACATTCCATTACGAGGAACTGGCACTCGTGGTATATCCCACACCGCTAAAGCAAGAGACATCAAATGGTCGTCGTGTCTATCATTATCATCAGGTACGGTTATTCTTGTTCTTCCACTAGGACTAATATCCCATACCGCTGCTTCGAGCTGGTCTATAAGCACAGGATCATCAGGAATTTTTATTCTATCCTGTTCCAATAATATCTGAAGATTTACCAATAATTCATTTCGACTATTAAATGTGAATGTAAATGGTGCAACGTTTATTCCTTTGTTTATCAAATCATCAACAATAGGAATACCTACACCTGTATTATCCACAACAACTCTCCCTTTATTATGTCGTAAAAAGGCCGCCTCAATCTTCGTCTTCTGCAATGTATAGTCAATCTGATTAAAAGCATCCTGTGGTGCCACCTGAAAATTGGTCAAATCAAATGGCGTTATAACGGAGTAGTCATTCATCTTCGCCAAGTCTACACCTATCTGAAATACCCCTACATCATTAAATTTATACTCCGATACAGGATATGTATGTTTCCTTACATCTTTAAATACTGAAGACGCATTTGTTGTAAAACTACACCCATATTCCTGTTCATACAACTCTTTACTCATGTTCATTTTTTCCTCCAATAATACATCTAGTGGTAATGCCCCTGTCTTTGATACAGGTAATATTTCCACATACCACTTAGGATTCTCTTGTGCCTTCTTCATCAAATGATAACTATGATTCTGCCCTCGTGGCGTGAAGATAAACATAGCCCACCCCCCGTTTTCCGCTAATATCGGAGAAATAAAGTTCCATACTGTTTCTTTCATCAACGCATACTCTGAAAACACCACTCCTATTGGGTTTGTTCCCACTATTCTGTCGATGTTATCTGCACCCACTAATTGAAGAATAGACCCATTAATCGTGGTTATCCTCATTTCTGTCTCATTTTTATCTCTCACAACCTCTGGTGGAAAGTGATCCAAAAATCTAAAACCCTCCCTATCAGCACCGTTCCATATAACCTTTCGTGCCTGATTATATGTAGGTAAGAAATAGTAATATGTACCTACTCTTTCCATCATTTTCTTAGGTAATTGAGCAAAAACCATCTTATCCTTTCCCATACGACGATGCCCTATAAGCATGATACGGTTAATACCACTATCCCACTGTTTGAGCATTGGTTCCTGATATGGTCGTGGTGTGAAATTAAATGGTAGGTTTACTTGCATTAGAAATTGCCACTTACGAACTCTTGCATATCCATATCGTTACTACTTGTCTCTGGAAACATAACTAACATAATATATTCCTCTACATTTAAAGATGAAACTATATCCTTATCGCGAGCGTCGATCATAGCATCTACGATCTTTATGTAATTTTCCTTACTGAAAGACACTATGAATTTATTTTGTTGCATTGTTTTCATCAATTATTTCTCTCTGTATCGTAGCTAAATAACAAACATAATCTTTTATCTTTGGTTTTTGTAATTTATTCAAAGAGTAACCCATTGCAGATGCCTTTAATAATGAAGCGTACTCTTTTTTTGTCAAAAATAAGCAAACCTTAATTTTCTTTTCTTCCATAGTTTTTAATTTTTTAATTTTGTAACTGATTAATTGTATCATATTGATGTAATTGACGCAAATCTTCTATAATAATGTCATACACATAAATCAAATCAAATTAGGATACGATTGATTTGATTGATGTATATGTATCATATTGATGTAATTGAACATAATAACTGTCAATTGCGTCAATTACATCAAACAAATCAATGACCAAAAGTTTAAAAAATGGTTTTTTCAAAAAAAAACTAACACTTTTTACGGCTCTGTTGAGCGACCGTGCGAGGGCGTTCCAAACGACCTATATCCAATAAGGGAAATTAGACAATCTTAGGGCTCTGCCCCTGGGCGATGCCATATCGCGATATGGCTCGTAGCTACGCTACAGAGTATACCTGTCAAGAGGAAAAAAAGCAAGGGCTATTTCGCGTTTCGTAATGGTTTTGTTTATGTGTCAATAAATGCTTATGTAATAAGGCTTAATAGAGCCGTTTAAACAAGGTTCAATATACCTCGACTTTCAAAAATAGGTCGGTGAGGAATTGTGCCTCGACTTTGAAAAATAGGTCGGTGAGGAATTGTGCCTCGACTTTGAAAAATAGGTCGCCTCGACTTTGAAAAATAGGTCGCCTCGACTTTGAAAAATAGGTCGCCTCGACTTTGAAAAATAGGTCGCCTCGACTTTGAAAAATAGGTCGGTGAGGAATTGTGCCTCGACTTTGAAAAATAGGTCGCCTCGACTTTGAAAAATAGGTCGCCTCGACTTTGAAAAATAGGTCGCCTCGACTTTGAAAAATAGGTCGGTGAGGAATTGGCCTGTCCCCTCTATTACTCATTTAACTCCTGTCCACGTACCCCCCCCCTTCAAGAAAAGTCTATACATATATATAAGGAATATATAAGGAATACATAAGAATGTATCTGTCTGTCATGTATAGGAATACATGTATCATGTGCTACGCACATGGGGCATGTGCTACGCACATGAGGCATGTGCTACGCACATGGGGCACGTGCTACGCACATGAGGCACGTGCTACGCACATGGGGCATGTGCTACGCCTCTGTATATGTAGCCTCAACACTTGCGTCTTTCGTTTCCGAATAGTTGACTATGTTTATCTGCACGTTAGGCGTCACAGTCTCGCTATCCTTGTTATACTTGCCACGTGCTAAGTTCTGCAGAACAAACTTTGATACGTCCGCCTGTAGTTTTGCGGTGTCCACGCCGAGCTTTGTATCAACATTTAGGGATAAATCAATGATTCTTTTAAGGTTTCTTTCTGCCCTTTTAACCATAAGCGTGTTATGGATGCTCATCGGGCTATTCTTTATCCACCCAACGGAACGGGTAAGGCCAACAAGTCCAGCACGGAGTCCGCTCTGTGTAGCATTGCCGAATGTTTCGCTCAACGGGTCAGAATAATATGATAATGCCAATTTTTGCTTATCGTTTAAAGTTTCGTGAATCGGTTTCATATATATATTATAACATAAAAAGTAATCTTTCGCTAAATCCAAAATACAACACATTTATACAACAATGTCTAATTTCCTGTAATATGGCTCAACATAGCCCTCAAAAGTTATCCACAGTTTCACAATGTCATGTATTGTGTCAGGTAGGGAAAGATGATACTCTTTACATGTAGACAAATTATATACATAACGCAACAAAACACATGAAACAAAGCATTTCCCAGTTAGTTCTAGCAATCGCTCTCATTGACCTATTAGGGTTTATCTTCTGGACATTAAGCGGACAGACTCCAATGGACAGCTTTTACATCGGCAAATTAACAGCTCTCTTTATAAGCATTTTTAACTAACACATATGACTTTCAAATTAAGTAGAGCTATCTATAACGGGAATCAAGTGTATACGGTATATCCTAGCGGACATGACCACGGTAGGGGCTTTTCTTCCCTAGCAATGGCCTTTGCATTTATCAACGCAATAATCAAAGCACAATAAAATGAGAATCTTAAAAGATACAGAAAATAGCTACTTTATAAGCATTTTTAACTAAACATGGAAACATTAAACGAAATACTGGCCAGCGACGCACATGAAGAACTATTCCTACTATCATTTAATAAAATGATAGAGAAGTTTGTTAATGAGTATGAAGACATGAGCCAAATGAAAGCAATTAATCAAGCGAGTGAACTATTAGAAACTTTTAATCAATAAACAAAATGATAATCCAAAAAATAAATTTTAGTCAATTCTGTGATAGTTTTAGCGATACATATAACAATAATTTCTCTTATGATGGCAAAAGGGCTCTATTCGATTACTTAGAGGACTCAGACGAAGACGTGGAACTCGACCCGGTTGCCTTATGTTGTGATTATACCGAGTATAAAGATCTTAAAGACTTGCAGAACGCATACCCTGAAATAAACACAATGGAAGAGCTACAGGACAAAACCCAGGTCTTTATATTTGACAACGGTTTTATCATAGCGGACTTTTAAAATGCTGTACCAACATATACCGCCCGATCTTGACCGTAGGCGGAAAATACCCGTTACGGAGCATGAAAACATACGGAAACGCTACGCCAAGGGCGAGAGCCAGAGAGAGCTAGCACGGGCATATAATGTATCCAGACGCTTGATAGTCTTTATACTGCACCCAGAACGCTTGAAAGGTTTCCAAGAGCGGAGAGCAAAAGAAAAGTATAGCCAGAAATACTACCACGAACATATGAAGGGAGAGAGATGGCGAGACACTATGCGGAAACATAGGTTATACAGACAAAGTATCAAAGACCAATTAGTTTTATCTAAACATGAATAATATAATCTATAAACTTGAAAGCCAAGACCGCACATGGTACAGCACCAAGCGTGCAGACACCTATCACGAACGAGAGACCAAGCGATTGGACATTATAGGCTTTCTGAAAGAGGAAAGAGCAACAAAAGAAGATTATCAGAGAATATTAAAAGAAATATACAACAAATGAAAACCTTGCTACAAGTAATAGTGATATCAGTAATATTCACAGCAGTTTTAACAGTGTTAGTTAATCATCTAGTAATACAATGAAAACAATACAAGACCTTAGACAATTAATAGGTATAAAACGCCTCAAAGTACAATCACGAGGAGGCACAAACACTATTCCAGTACATTACTGCGAGGCTTGCGGAGGTACTGGGGAATGGGAGAGTATACAACGTGTACGGGGAGGAGGTAACTTGCCACCAGAGGGGTACGACGAGGTGGAACTAACGGCGTGCCCTATCTGTAAACGATAACTAACATTATACCACAAAAGTGCTTCGCCGTAGGCGACGGCCTATCGCGATAGGCGTCGTAGCTATGCTACGAAGTATACTTGTCAATAGCCAAAAAGTCAATGAAAAAAAAACAAAACACAACAAAAAAACAAATACGTCCAGAGGGGATGGAGGAAATAGCTATATTGGGTATAGGTTACGATGTCCCCGCTTCAATAATAGCCGAGAAATATGGGGTAACAGAAAGGACCGTCTTTCGATGGTTTAAGAAAATTAACGACATGAAAGGGTTCAAGGTAAAGAGAGGTAAAAAGGTATATAAGTATTAGAAGGCACCGCTTACAAACTCCAGCATATCGTTATCATTTTCAGACCCTCCCTCCTCCGAAGTAATATCACGATTAAAGAGTGTCAATGTTTCAGAAATATGCTCTATACGACGGACTATGATATAGTCCGTTTTGTCTTTTATACACCACGAGAGGTCAGCACCTAGTCCCGCCCGCGTTAAAAGACCAACGGCAGAGAGGTTCTGCAATACTTTACGGATAACGGAAGTATCTAGGCCAATCTTGTCGGCGATTGTTGTTGTGGTTACCTTTACATCATACTCAACAGAGGCCAGAACCTTAAGGCAAGCCCGTTTTTCTTCATTCGCTAGGGAGTAACCGACCCAATCCAAAGAGGAAAGTTCATTTTCCTCAAGTTTATATGAGCCCGTTTCATGATATTTGATAACGGAGAGGGCTTTAGCAATGCCACGGAGCTGTTGTGCGGTACGCATAGGTAGAGCAGAGACAGGGATATTTGTTATCATCTCACCTTTCCAGTCCATAGAGGCGGTAGTACGGATCTTTTCAGCGAGGATGGCAACATCAGTAATTCTCTTTTTAACATCGGCATCAATATCTATTGGTTTATCACCATGAGAAGTGACAACATCTTTTATATATTCAGCATAAAGGTCAGAGAGTTTCTGATCGAGTTCATGTCCGTGTATCTTTCGAGAGAGAGCGAGGTCAGTTGCCTTTCGTATGTCCATTTCTTTCATGCGATAGTACATAAAACGTTCACCCATGTCCGCAACCTCCTCAAAATGTTTATAAATAGCAGGCGTAGCACCAGCTACCATACCAAGATACCCTTTCCATTGTAATGGTTGCTTTTGGTTACCAGAGTGCTTAGTCATTTCACCATCATAGAGCATACGGAATTGTGAGAGAATTGTAGCTTTTGATTCCCCAGATTTTGACATCAAAACAGTAAGGTCAGAGATAACAATAATTCCATGATTACCCATTCGTAGTAGTAATGAGTGTTGTTCACCTTCTTTTGCACGTGAGCCAGAAAGAAATGTATTATCGGTAAGGTCATCAATCCTATGGATAAATCTTTCGTCCGTCTGTGCAATAGGGCGAAGTATTTGTGACTTACCACCAGAAGAAGCACCTATTATCATGAGCCATACAGGACTATCGAGCTTTAATCTGTTGGCAATAACAGAGGCGATAGAAACATCAATAATTTTTGTGTCTTCAAGGTACTGATATTTTTGTATCTCTGTTTTAAGTTCTTGTAGTTTCATGATAATTTGTTTAGTTCACTAACAGCTTGAATAAAGGTACAATTCTTTTGATTTCTGTATACATCAATCACATCATAAACACGACCACATTGTCCGAAACAGTAGGCCGTATTTGTCTTTGGATAGTATTGAAACGAAGGCGTTTTCTCATTATGAAAAGGACAACAACATTTATTTGCCTTAAGTTCTATAAAGTTTCCCATAGGTGCGAGCTTTGCATTAGTAACTTTGTCAGAGCTAAAGGACTTTCTTTCAGTGTATGTGTTTATTTTGGTATGTTCCTTTATATAAGCGTCATGAAAAAGGACAGATTTAAACATAGCTAGTCTTTGCAGCCTGTCGCTCGCAACCTCCTCAATAAAATTAAAGTGCTTTGCTGTCTTTATAAGTTCATTTATATTTCCACCATGTGTCACATAGTCTGATATGTCCTTTACATTTGGCATATCAGGAAGTAAAAGGATCTTTGCGTTAGGTAATATATTTAAAGTTCGCACCATACCATTTGCACCAGCATCATCATTATCAAAACATATGATAATTTCTTTATCTTTTAAAAGATCCGCCCATTCTTTTTGGAAAGAGTTTGCACCACCTGTTGAAGTGATAGCAGGAATATTATGTGACCATGCAACAAGACAATCTTTTTCACCCTCCGTCAATAGAATAGTATCGCTGTCTTTCGCTTTATGGTATCCGTACAGAGTAACCTTACCTCCTTTATCGTACCAGTATTTTATACCAGTATCAGACAATGGGTTTCTTCGATATTTATTAAAATAGAACTCACCATTCTCATCATAAACTGGAATAATAATGTGCTCATCAAACTGAATATTAAAATCAGACTGTACTTGTTCAGTAATTTTATTGACCTTAAGCCAATCTATAAACACATTATTAAATTTCATACCATTAGTATAACAATCAAATTTGTTATCCACAAATTGAGAAGTGGATAACTTAGGGCAAGCATGATAATATGATTGTATATGCAACTATATAAGCACCAATCTGACATTATTCAAGACGATAAAAAGAAGGTTGGTTTATTTTTGGGTACTGGGAGCGGTAAGAGTTTAATAACATTACATATGGCAAAAGGAAAAGTTTTATGTATCACACCAAAGCTACAAAAAGAAGAAGAAAATTTCAAACGAGAGGCAAAGAAGCAAAACATTGATATTGATATAACTTCAATTTCAAAAGAAACCTTTCGTCGCGACTGGGAGTTTTTGGGACAATTCGATACTGTTATAATTGATGAGTGTCATACAGTTTCAGGATCAACACCAAGTTTAAAATGGGTTAAAGGTAAGGCAGTGCCAAAATGCTCACAACTATACGATAGCTTAATTGAATACCTTGAAAAGTACCCACCAAAGAGATTGTATCTTCTAACAGCTACACCTATTCGAACACCTATGTCAGTATGGGGACTTGGTAGAATTCTAGGGAAGAAATGGGACTTTTACAAATTTAGAGATATTTTCTATATTAGAGTGAAGCGCGGTTATCATGAATTTTTCATAGCGAAGTCGGACAAAGAAACAAAGGAAAGGCTTGGACGTATCGTTCGAGGCATTGGATATACAGGACAATTGTCTGATTACTTTGATGTGCCAGAGCAAACATACAAGACAGTGTATGTGGACTTAACTACAGAGCAAGTGAAAAGATTAAAAGAAATAGAGATAGAGTTTCCTGACCCTTTAGTTCTTATAGGTAAGAAACATCAAATTGAAAATGGTGTTTTGAAAGGTGATGAGTTTTCAGAAAGTCATTTGATTGATGACAATAAAACAGATGTTATTAAGGAACTTGCTTTAGAGTTTCCTAAAATGATTATCTTTGCTAGGTACACTATGCAGATAAAAAAGATAGAAGGTTTATTGCAAAGGCTTGATTACAAAGTATTAACTTTGACAGGTAGTACAAAAAATAGAGAAGGAGTTATTAAAGAAGCCGAGAAAAGTGAAGCCTGTATCTTAGTTATACAAGCTCAGATAAGTGCTGGGTATGAGTTGCCTAGCTTCCCTGTTGTTGTATATGCCTCAATGTCATATTCGGTAGTGGATCGTATTCAATCCGAAGGGCGTGTTCTGCGAGCAAACAAACTTAAGAAAAACCTTTATATAAATCTTGTAACAAAAAGCGAGATTGATATGGCAGTACATAAATCAATTATCAACAAACAGGATTTCAACGAAAAAATATATGCAGAAACGCGAAGCTAGTTTCACTACACGATTCGAATCATGGTTAAGGAATATAAGGAAAGAAACATGTGCATGGGAGTGTAAGGTTACACAAGACGATTCTTTCCCTTATAGAAACTTAGCGGATCATCAAGAGACATGGTTAAGTGCTGTTGCTAATGGCACAGCCGTGTGGAAAATCCCCGACGACTCTATCGGCTTTAAGCCTTTCGATGGATTCTCTTTTTATAAAGCACCAGCATACGTAGTTATTTTATATAAAAAATCAAAGAACTTTTATCTCATACCAATAAACAATTATGTATTTTTTAGAGACAATCGTGCTAAAAGAAAATCATTACTAGAAACTGAAGCAAGGGAAATATCTGTTATATCAGTAAAGCTAAAGTAAAAGACCACATGGAGTGTGGTCTTTTACAAGGGTATTATTTAACCAATACGAATTTTATGTTAGACAGAACAAGTTTCGTACCTTATTATACCTCAGAGTTTATTTCTTCTGCAAGAGCTTCCATGTCTGAATCATCTGGCTCAATAGTTTCTTTTACCTCTGGTTCTTTTGAACCTCCTGCATTTCGATCTTCATCAGTTAATTCTTTAACTGATTTATTATCCTTGTTCTCAGGAAGGTTAGTTCCGAAGTAAGAAAATACTTTTGCACCATTTTGTCCTTTCTTTGCTGGTGCTTTTATTTCCTTAAGCTCAATAACAATAGGATCACACATACGCAAGTTGTCTGTACTTGATAGAACGTATGAAAGATATTTAATCCCAACATTCACTAAAGTACCGTCAAGTTGCTTAATAGTAACTCCACGCTGTTCTCTAAAGGCAACAGTTTCACCATCCTTTTCTTCTGGGCGATAAAAAGCATCTACTACATAACCTTGTACTTTTTCACCTGCTTCTGTACCTTTCCATGACTTCCAGTTACCCCATGCTTCGTCTCGTGGACGAGTCAAAGCATGTTCTTGATAACTACCGAAAAAATCTGTATTCTCTTTTGACATTTCTGTTTTCAATTAACTTTATAAATTATCTGTTATCCACAGACCTATACATTATAGTGCTTGTCGTAAGCATAGGCAAGTGCTACTATGTTGATAACTATGAAATATAATTTACCAAGACCATACCTCTCATACTCTCAATTTGATCTATGGACAAAGAATAAGGAAGGCTATCGCAGACGATACTATTACAATGAAGAAGGTTTTATGACACCTGAGATTGTTTTTGGTAAAAAGATAGCAAAACACATGGAAGATGGTGGACATATTGAAGGACTTGTTCCTGCTGATAATGTTGAGTACAGAATTGAAATTGAAATAGATAAAGGTCTGAAACTACTTGGTTATTTGGATCGCTTTGACTCTAAATTAAATAAAGTTATTGAAATAAAAACAGGACACAAGAATAAAGAAGGTAAAGAACCGTGGGACACTTTGAAAGTAAGGAGGCATAAGCAACTTACTTTTTACACATTGCTCGTAAAAGCAAAACACAAAGAAGTTTGTCCAAATGTAGTGCTTCAATGGTTTGAGACACGGTTCAAAGCCCAAGAATTTTCTTTCGATGGACATACACTAACAACACAATCAAGAGAACTAGAACTTACTGGCTATCAAAAGAAATTCAGAAGGAGAATATATAATTGGGAAAGGGATAGATTACAGTTAGAAATTATTAGAGCAGCTGAGGAAATAACAAAAGACTACACAGAATGGCAAAAAGAAAATCAAAAATAATATCTGAAATAATGAGTCAGATAGCAAAAGAAGGACACAAGAAAAACCCTCGCGGTAAAGAGTTTTATGTTGCTATGGCAGAAAAACGATGGAGAAAAACTGTGGATAAGTAATGCTTGCAGTAAGTATAGGAAATGTTTATAATGTAGATATAGTTAATTAAATAAAACAATGAACACGGAAATATTAAAACAATATGCAGAAATTAAAAGACAAATAGTTTCTTTGCAAGATCAGGAATCTATATTAAAACAAGCTGTTATGAGTGAGCTTGAGAATAATAACCTCAAGAAAGCTGAAACAGCTTATGGTAAGTTTACCATTGCGACACGAAGAAGTTACATTTATTCTGGTAAGATTGAAATACTTGAGGATAAATTAAAGATCGCAAAGCTAACAGAACAAGAGAAAGGTATTGCAGGATCAAAAGAGACTAATTACTTAATTTTCAAATAAATAGCAAGACTTATAAAGCGGTGTTACTAGATAAATAGAATCAAATGAAAAAAGCATTAAAAAAAATAGAATACAGGGTATGCCACATCAAAGATGGTGTGAGGATTGAGGGAGTACATTCTGACTTGAGGGGTAATGTCTCTGGCTTGATAGGTGATGTCTCTAACTTGAGTGGTTATGTCTCTGGCTTGAGGGGTGATGTCTCTAACTTGAGTGGTTATGTTTTTGACTTGAGTGGTGATGTCTCTAACTTGAGTGGTAATGTCTCTAACTTGAGTGGTTATGTCTCTAACTTGAGTGGTTATGTCTCTGGCTTGAGGGGTGATGTCTCTGGCTTGAGGGGTGATGTCTCTGGCTTGAGTGGTTATGTCTCTGGCTTGATAGGTTATGTCTCTGGCTTGAGGGGTGATATAGACTCCTGCAAATTAACAGACGAGGACAGAGCAAGAGGTGTTGATGTGAGTGAGTTACTAGATAAATAAAAATATATGACCACACAAGAACAAAAAGATGAAGCATTGAAAGCCTACAGAGCAATCAATGACTCAGCATGGAAAGCCTACAGAGCAATTAGAGACCCAGCATGGAAAGCC
>Ga0222671_1000175_pt1 | contig 28926 bp, 26 predicted proteins | sample AntAcemetagen797_FD_179849 | JGI IMG/M metagenome (GOLD analysis project Ga0222671, IMG submission 179849) | Saline water microbial communities from Ace Lake, Antarctica - #797 | ecosystem: Environmental > Aquatic > Non-marine Saline and Alkaline > Saline | place: Antarctica: Ace Lake... | reverse complement strand
GACATATTCTCAGACGTTGCTACCAAATCAGCCAACCGCTCGCAAACGTAATTCTTGCGAGTTAAGGGTAAGGGACCCATGATTGGTGGCATTCCACTCTCTCCGGAGAGTGGCTCCATTGAAGCGGTTGTGATATCTCCTCCGTTCTCTCCGCCTCCGGTTCATTCCACTCTCTCCGGAGAGTGGCTCCATTGAAGCAACTCGGAGCGTGATAGGGCTTGGCATCCTCGTCTTGTTCATTCCACTCTCTCCGGAGAGTGGCTCCATTGAAGCTCGGGGTGTGTGATTCACCATTTCAGCGAGTGACCAGCATTCCACTCTCTCCGGAGAGTGGCTCCATTGAAGCGTTTTTAATTCGCTGATCGGTCATCCTCTCAACACCTACATTCCACTCTCTCCGGAGAGTGGCTCCATTGAAGCACTCAATGGATTATCTGGGAGAAGGGAGCGTTCTACCCATTCCACTCTCTCCGGAGAGTGGCTCCATTGAAGCCAGGATGACGCAATCGACGCGCTTCGCGGAGGAATCGTCATTCCACTCTCTCCGGAGAGTGGCTCCATTGAAGCCTTCTTTCTCGACCGGCAACGACGTTCGACGGCTCTACATTCCACTCTCTCCGGAGAGTGGCTCCATTGAAGCGAAAAAAGTCGAGACGGGGTTTGAAGTGCGGATCCGGACATTCCACTCTCTCCGGAGAGTGGCTCCATTGAAGCGTAAGAGTTCAGCGCGTTGAGAACGCGAGGCTCCGGACATTCCACTCTCTCCGGAGAGTGGCTCCATTGAAGCGTACATGAGGAAGATGACTGTCTGTGTACGACTCTGCATTCCACTCTCTCCGGAGAGTGGCTCCATTGAAGCGAAGAGTTGGAGAACAGGAAGCATGCGGCCAGGGAGCATTCCACTCTCTCCGGAGAGTGGCTCCATTGAAGCCACCAGGTTGAGTCACGTGATGAGTCACACCGTCATCATTCCACTCTCTCCGGAGAGTGGCTCCATTGAAGCGAGGACAGCTTTCATACGCTCCCCAAAGGCTGAGGCTTCATTCCACTCTCTCCGGAGAGTGGCTCCATTGAAGCTGATGGTGATCGGATTACTATGGCTCCTGATAGATACATTCCACTCTCTCCGGAGAGTGGCTCCATTGAAGCAAATCGAGAAACTCCTGCTGAAGACGAGCAAAGAGTCCCCATTCCACTCTCTCCGGAGAGTGGCTCCATTGAAGCACACACCCCCCGACATCTAGACCATAACCCAGCAACCTGCATTCCACTCTCTCCGGAGAGTGGCTCCATTGAAGCTGGCGCTGGATGAAAACCCCGGTCCCAGTCGGGAAATCATTCCACTCTCTCCGGAGAGTGGCTCCATTGAAGCTTCGCTCGATTTCTTCAGGATGAATCCGGACGCAGCGCATTCCACTCTCTCCGGAGAGTGGCTCCATTGAAGCCGGAAACTCCCAGATTGACGCGATCACTAAAGAGATCGACATTCCACTCTCTCCGGAGAGTGGCTCCATTGAAGCGGATAATGGCAACTCGTCTCGCTGAAATCAGCCGCCAACATTCCACTCTCTCCGGAGAGTGGCTCCATTGAAGCAAACCGGGGGGATCGTCGAAAGACTTAGATCAGCCGACATTCCACTCTCTCCGGAGAGTGGCTCCATTGAAGCCGGACCATACCACCGGAACCCGAGAGCCTGACACAACATTCCACTCTCTCCGGAGAGTGGCTCCATTGAAGCCTTCATCCGGATCATTGTCCGCAAGCGACTCTCGACCGACATTCCACTCTCTCCGGAGAGTGGCTCCATTGAAGCGAAAAGAAAGCCCTGGTCGAGGGCCTCCCCCAGCGTCACCATTCCACTCTCTCCGGAGAGTGGCTCCATTGAAGCAGGTGAGGCGACCGTTACCGTCCGCCGTCAGCCCCAGCATTCCACTCTCTCCGGAGAGTGGCTCCATTGAAGCGTCCCAGAGGTAGGACTCTGCGGCTGGATGGTTGTGATCATTCCACTCTCTCCGGAGAGTGGCTCCATTGAAGCGTCTGGAAGCTATCCACCCCGGTCGATCATCCTCCGCATTCCACTCTCTCCGGAGAGTGGCTCCATTGAAGCGATCCAACCATCGGGAAGCCTTTCGTGGTCAAATACCACATTCCACTCTCTCCGGAGAGTGGCTCCATTGAAGCCGGAATGGGGAAACCGCATCGAAGTTCTCAACGACCAACATTCCACTCTCTCCGGAGAGTGGCTCCATTGAAGCTTCGCCTGCGCCACATCTCCGCCTGGAGTTCTTCCGGCATTCCACTCTCTCCGGAGAGTGGCTCCATTGAAGCGGGAAGTATGCGCAAGTGTTAGGGGTGACTGCCACTCCGCATTCCACTCTCTCCGGAGAGTGGCTCCATTGAAGCGACTCATTGCGGTGTCACAATTTCGGACAAGTATCGTCATTCCACTCTCTCCGGAGAGTGGCTCCATTGAAGCGAGGGAGGGGACGACTGGAGCCGCTGCCTTATCAACATTCCACTCTCTCCGGAGAGTGGCTCCATTGAAGCATGAACTGCGACTTGTTCAAGCGCCTGTAGCCTCGACATTCCACTCTCTCCGGAGAGTGGCTCCATTGAAGCGACGATTGGGAAACCCTCGGGTGCATCGAGAGTGGCACCATTCCACTCTCTCCGGAGAGTGGCTCCATTGAAGCAAGAAGGTGCTCAAGATGGCTGAGAAGAAACACGGAACATTCCACTCTCTCCGGAGAGTGGCTCCATTGAAGCTCCGTGTTCAACGATCAGGCTGCGAGCGTAGAGGCTGCATTCCACTCTCTCCGGAGAGTGGCTCCATTGAAGCCAGACCGGCGGCAATCTGTTTCGGATCAGATGGCGCTCATTCCACTCTCTCCGGAGAGTGGCTCCATTGAAGCCGGCTGCTCTGCATTAAAAGTGACCGGCGCGACAAAGTCATTCCACTCTCTCCGGAGAGTGGCTCCATTGAAGCACACGCCGGGCGAGGTGATCCTGGAAGGCTCGACGCCGCATTCCACTCTCTCCGGAGAGTGGCTCCATTGAAGCACAGCGAGCGAGCGAGAGACTGTCATTGCATCAGCGGGCATTCCACTCTCTCCGGAGAGTGGCTCCATTGAAGCACCGACGAGCATGATCGTGTAGTTCTCGCCGCCGCCGCATTCCACTCTCTCCGGAGAGTGGCTCCATTGAAGCGCGTGAGGATATGGATGGTTTTCATGTCAGGGTTTCAGCATTCCACTCTCTCCGGAGAGTGGCTCCATTGAAGCTCGGAAGATGTCGGCACGGCTGAGAAGCGCGAGCTGCCATTCCACTCTCTCCGGAGAGTGGCTCCATTGAAGCGCAGATGTCGCCTGCTTGTAAATCTTGATCTCAAAATCCATTCCACTCTCTCCGGAGAGTGGCTCCATTGAAGCTTTCTTCGTCGCCTTGATCAATTCCGCCCGCGTAGCGTCATTCCACTCTCTCCGGAGAGTGGCTCCATTGAAGCGCGAGCTGCTCATTGGCGGCGGTGATCTTGACTTCGAGCATTCCACTCTCTCCGGAGAGTGGCTCCATTGAAGCAAAGTTGGCACGTCGGATGTTCTCGCATTTTCGCCGACCACCATTCCACTCTCTCCGGAGAGTGGCTCCATTGAAGCGCGTTGAAATAGACCTTTGCGCCCGCGCCCGCGATGGCATTCCACTCTCTCCGGAGAGTGGCTCCATTGAAGCATGGGGGCACCGATCTTTGTCGGGCATCCCGACTGCGACATTCCACTCTCTCCGGAGAGTGGCTCCATTGAAGCCGGGAAGTTCGGTGACATACGCCGGGGGCGGCGGCGGCGCCATTCCACTCTCTCCGGAGAGTGGCTCCATTGAAGCACTCACGACAACTTCAGGCGCTTCGTCAGCGGGTTTCCATTCCACTCTCTCCGGAGAGTGGCTCCATTGAAGCCAAATCAGGTCTCACTGACCTCATCCCCGGTGGTCGCCATTCCACTCTCTCCGGAGAGTGGCTCCATTGAAGCGTTGGATTTGTGACAACATGGCGAACGACCGGCGCGGCATTCCACTCTCTCCGGAGAGTGGCTCCATTGAAGCGTGCCTGGGCTTCGTTGCGCCGGTCGGCTGAATTCTGGCCATTCCACTCTCTCCGGAGAGTGGCTCCATTGAAGCAAGGCAACCTACACCCTGGCACCAATCCCGATTGAGGACATTCCACTCTCTCCGGAGAGTGGCTCCATTGAAGCGGCATGTGCGCGGTGTCGCTCGGAGGTTGAAAGCCTGCATTCCACTCTCTCCGGAGAGTGGCTCCATTGAAGCGATGCCGAGACAAACCCACCCTTTCTTTTCATCGGAGCCATTCCACTCTCTCCGGAGAGTGGCTCCATTGAAGCAACGCGGGCATGGTGCTGACGAGGTCGTTGGATTTCATTCCACTCTCTCCGGAGAGTGGCTCCATTGAAGCAAAAGCGCCGCACTTCACATGAAACTCGATCGAAGGATCCATTCCACTCTCTCCGGAGAGTGGCTCCATTGAAGCAAGCCTAAGCGAATCACTTGCGCCGGGTGTCACAACACCATTCCACTCTCTCCGGAGAGTGGCTCCATTGAAGCAAATCGCTGTCTCTCATCTCTCTCCCCGGCTCTAAGCATTCCACTCTCTCCGGAGAGTGGCTCCATTGAAGCTGTAAAGAAGGGTATCAGCGCAAGCCGGATCTGCTCCACATTCCACTCTCTCCGGAGAGTGGCTCCATTGAAGCGCAGCAGGCCTGCCACCGGATCAACGCAAGCAGGCACCATTCCACTCTCTCCGGAGAGTGGCTCCATTGAAGCGTGGACGAGGTGGGTGCGATGCGGGACGAGTGAGTCACATTCCACTCTCTCCGGAGAGTGGCTCCATTGAAGCCGATAAAGGCATGAATGCAATCAACCTTGTCATTGATGCTCATTCCACTCTCTCCGGAGAGTGGCTCCATTGAAGCCACCCGGCCGGCGTCCCGGTTCCCACCTTTTACGAGCATTCCACTCTCTCCGGAGAGTGGCTCCATTGAAGCATTTTCGTATGGCGGCGTCGTGCTTGACTCGGGCGCATTCCACTCTCTCCGGAGAGTGGCTCCATTGAAGCATGAGGATGGCAATTGCCGTCTGTCCCATGAGCATCGCATTCCACTCTCTCCGGAGAGTGGCTCCATTGAAGCAGGCGATCTTCGGGTATCGGGTGATGCGGGATTCTACATTCCACTCTCTCCGGAGAGTGGCTCCATTGAAGCCGAAAAGCTTCTGGGTCTTACCTCCCGTTGCAGCGGCCACATTCCACTCTCTCCGGAGAGTGGCTCCATTGAAGCAAGTGGCCGAAAGCACCGCTCACTACACCGAAGAAACCATTCCACTCTCTCCGGAGAGTGGCTCCATTGAAGCATTTCCGGCCCTACTAAGGCGGGTCGAGCCGCCCCTTCATTCCACTCTCTCCGGAGAGTGGCTCCATTGAAGCGGGGATTTCGTGAGTCACTGAACGCAGCCGCTCAACGCCATTCCACTCTCTCCGGAGAGTGGCTCCATTGAAGCATGCGTAATGGCCAAGCCTGTCGTCAGCACATCCTCCCTCATTCCACTCTCTCCGGAGAGTGGCTCCATTGAAGCGGCATTGCTGGGACTGCTTGAGGAGTCGCAGTTTAACCCCGGCATCTTTGGCGAGGGCTTTCAAGGTAGTCCGGAACTGGCCCGTTCCTTTGCCTGATCGAGAAAGTGAACTGAACGGACTAAGACGTCGCATGTATACGCAAAAAGGAGCCCACGTCGCGGAAATCATTCGCCTTCTCCACGCAGGAGAGTGCTGCGACATCGCTCGATTGAACGAGTTCGTCGACAAACCAAAGATGCAGGGATGAGTTCAGCAGTACGATCCGACACTCTACGAACACCTAAGGATCAGCATCTGAAGATTCGCAGGCTCACTGCGATAACGCAATTCACATCAGACAACCAACGCAACGGCCCAGCTTCTTGTGCAAAAAAAAGCGCCTGAGCATTTTGCTCAGACGCTTCCTAGTTATACTAGAATTATTCTTACCTCTAAGAATTCCTCCTCCAAGGCATTCAAAACCTTGATCGGATTAAAGAGGCGATTTCTCCCGATTTTTAAACTCGGGATTATGCCCATTTTCACCCAGTTGTTAATTGTGCGTTCACAAACACTGAGCTTCTCCGCTAGTTCCGGTGCTGTCACCAGTAGTTTGGCCTTTGTCAAATGTCATATTTTGTGGAATTTGCGCGACAAAAACATTTCTGCTTTTCCTCTTCGCAATCGCTCAGGCTTCTTAGCATTGCTAATTAACCTGACCGTCATTGCCATTCGTAAACAGCCAGCCACCTGGGACTTCTTGCCCAAGCAGCTAACGAATGTATATGACAACGCCGGAAAATGCAAATCCGTGCGGCCACAACCACCTAAGAGGAGGCGGGCGCAGGTAAAATCCCCCAATACGAAACGGCAGCTTTCTGTGTCACCAATGCCCGATAGTGCGCGAAAATCTGCGAAGCATCCTGGTGCCCCATATTCAAAGCGAGTCTTGCCGCGTCTTGGTGAAAAGCGAGATGGTATGAAGCATAGGAATGGCGCAATCCATTATTCGGCCATCGTTGCCAATCATCTCTCTCCTCTTTCTGCTTTTTCGAAAGCGTCTCCGGATTCGAAAATCCTGATTTAAGCTTCGCCTGATCGTGAAGAGCGCGTCCATTTCTCGGCCAAACCGGTCCAGACTTCTTCGCAAGCGGCTGGATCCACTTCCGGAGATTATCTGACATTTCGACGTGCCGATTCTTCGCAGACTTTGCATTGATACCCCGCACGTGGATTGTGCACGTCTCGAAATCAATGTCAGACCAATCCAGCTTTTTAATCTCCGCATCGCGAATCCCGGCAAACAATCCGATAGCGAACGCCGGGCGAATCGCCTGATCCGCTTTCTCAAGAAGGTCGATTGCTTGAGCTACTGTCAAAACTTCAGTATCCGCCTCCACGACTTTCATCGGCTTTACCCGGAGTGCCGGATTCTTGTCGATGTATCCCCACTCGATGGCTTCATTCAAAGCCAACACCAACGCCGTACGATGATGGTTCACCGTCCGCGGATGGAAGTCCTTCGCCAATCCGTGAAGCCATTTCTCGACTTGGGATTTCTCGATATGGGCGACGGATTCATTTCCGAACATCTTCTCAAATCTCCCCAGGCGCTTTGTAAGACCGTCCAGATGACTATCCGAAAGTCCAACATTCGCTCGAGTTTGGAGAACCTCCGCGATGAGATTCTTCACCGAAGTCGAAGTGGCACTCCGCTCGTGATATCGAACAGCGAAATCAATCGCTTCCGGGAGACTGAGCCCGATTCGTTCCAGCTTCTCCCGGCTGTCGATGACTGCCGATCTCTCGGCCACTGTAAGATTGGTGGAGCTGCCAAACTCAACGGATTCCTGCCCTCTCTTCTTCGCCCATTCGACCGCCAGTTTCTCGGTCTTGAACCCTTTCTGGCGATACTTGCCGCCCTCAATGTAACTGACCCGCCACCGATAATTGGGGTGCGATTTCCAACGGGAGACTTTGACTTTGGTACCGAGCCTCGCCCCCGTAGTCCTCGCATCTTCAGCTCCCATGCGACAAAGTCCCTCAAAACGAAGCATTTTCCAGCTGAATCTAGTCAGTATCTAGTCAGCCAAATCCAAGAAAATCGACCAATCGTCCGCAGCCCTTATTTTATCTAGCATCCCCGACAGGAATCGAACCTGTATCTAAGGTTTAGGAAACCCTTGTTCTATCCGTTGAACTACGGGGACTCAGCGGAACGGGGAAAATACACGCGAAGTTCGACCGCTCAAGTGTCAGTTGTCGATCCTCAGTCCTTGTATTTCACGCCGGTCAGGGTTGCCCAGGCTTCCCATTTCCGGGCCATGCGCAGAACTAGCGCCGCCTGACCATCGGCTTGATTGTTCGTTTCGGTGCGGTCCGCCCCCATTTGATACAACTCCCAGCCTTTCTTACCGCCCTTTTCCCAGACCAGTTTCCAATTTCCCTCCCGGATCGCACGGCTCCCGGCCCAGTGCCAGAAAAGCGGCGCCGGGCGTTCCCATTCGAGTTCATTGTATTTCAGGATCGGCATGAGCGAAACGCCCTCTTCTTGAATGATAGGCTTGCCTGCGCGGGAGAGCGGATACTCGCCGCCAGCCATTTCGAGGAAGGTCGGCATGAAATCGATGATATGCCCGACGGCATCGGTCGTCGTCCCGGCCTCCACGACGGCGGGCCATCGCACGAGCAGCGGGGTCGCGACGCCACCCTCATGGCTCGTCGATTTGTAGAGTCGGAACGGAGTATTCTGAGCGTAGGCCCAGTCCGGTCCAACGTGCCCGTAAAACTCCGAGGGACCAAACATCTGATCGGTGAGGCGGCCACCGGGCTCTTCGGGGCAGGCTCCATTGTCAGAAAGAAAGGCGACAAGGGTGTTGTCGGCGATGTTCAATTCATCGAGCAAGTCGAGGACCCGACCGATCTCGGCATCCATGCGATAGACCATCGCGGCATAGACTTCCATGCGTCGCTCTTCCCAGGCCCGCTCCTCTTCAGGAATGCTTTCCCAGGACCGGTTGTTCGGGTTCGGCCCGGGATTGGGAAACACTTCGGGGTCGATGAGACCCATTTTGACCTGTCGCTCATAGCGGGCTTTTCTCAACTCATCCCAACCACCGGCATAGCGGCCTTTGAATAGGGCGATGTCTTCGGGGCTGGCATGAAGGGGATAGTGCGGAGCGGTATGCGCAAGGTAGTGAAAGAATGGTGTCCCTTTTTCTACCTCGCGCCTAATCGTGGCAATCGCATGATCGGTGAATGATTCCGTTGTGAAATAGTCGTCAGGGAACTCGGTGATCCTCTCATCGTTTTCACCGAAAAACCTCGTGCGCCCGCCTTTGAAAGGAGGATCCGGCTCGGATGGATCAAAGAAATTACAACACCCGTCCCACAGCCCGTAGCTGGATTGAAAACCGCGATCAAAGGGACGATGCGGCGCTTCACTCCCATTGTGCCATTTTCCGCTCAAGCCGGTGGCATACCCTGCGTCCCCGAGCGCCTCGCCGAGGGTCACCATATTTTCGGAGAGCAGCTCGATTCCCTTTCCACCGTTGCGGGGGTAGAGCCCGGTGAGAAGACTGGCCCGCGTTGTCGTGCATTTCGCGTTGTTATAAAACTGGGTGAACCTTTTCCCCTCTCCGGCAAGTCGATCCAAATTCGGGGTTTCAATTTCCCCTCCGAAAGAACCGATATCAGACCAGCCCATGTCGTCGGCCATGATGAGGATGATATTTGGTGGAGCTGAGATCGCAGGTTCAGCTTTCGTGGATTCAACCCACAGAGAGAGACAGAGAAGACACAAAATTCCAGAACGCATAGCTTATCGTAACCGTTTCGGTCGATTCACACAGGAACTCGATTGCGCCAAGCGCCATCGTTTCCGCTGTTGCGGCATCTCAAGGATTTCGATAGAGTTCGCCCTCATGAAGCGTTTCACCCCTCTCGTCGCCCTCCTCATGGCTCTGCCGCAACTCAATGCGGAGGAGACCTCGACGACCAATCTCCCGCCGGATCCATTCGGCACCATCGATGAAGCTGCAAAAGCTGGAGATTACCCCATCGAAGTCGATCGGACGCGCGGTGCCTTCACGCTCGATGCCAGCGACGGCCAGTATCAGCCCGGAAGCCATTTCGCGAACTGGTTCTGGAATGCAAAAATTGAACGCTGCGGCAATTACTATGTAGGTCTGATCTACGATTCATCCCGCCCCAAGCTGGGCGTCCAGCTGAAAGTCGGGGATTCAATTCTCAAGGGCTACGCGCCACGAACCAATTCACTCATGGCGAAAGATCCCATGATTCTCGGAAAGGGCTACATCCCGGAGCCGGGCGAATATTCCGTCACGATGCTCACGGGAGACCAGTCGAACGTCCCCACCTTTCAAGTAAAGGGCGTCCACTTCAGCCCCGCCCCTGAAAATGAACCCCATGGTCAATCAATTGACGGCTCCATCGTCCTCGATGCGGCAACTGCAACAACCTATTCGGAAACGATGCGATACGAGCGAGGCGAGGAGAAGAACTGCCTCGGCTTTTGGACCGACGTCGATGACTGGGCGGAGTGGGTTTTCGACGTCACGACAAGCGGTGAGTTTAAAATGACTATTTTCTACGGCTGCGGCGAGGGGGCCGGAGGCAGTGAAGTTGCTGTCTACCTCAACGATCAAACTCATGAGTTCACCGTCGCAGAGACGGGGGGATTTCAGGAATGGAAAGAGCTCGATCTGGGTATCGTAAAGCTCGACTCCATCGGGGAGAACAAATTGGCCGTGATCCCGAAGAGCAAGGGTGAAAAGGCAGTCATGGACATTCAAAAGATCGTCCTGACACCAAGCTCTTAAAACATCGTCCGGCGCCAGCAAGGTTTCATGGAGTGGCACCAGCCCCTCGCTCTGTTTTCGGATCGACTTAGCCCGGTCTTTGTCCGGGACTTGAGACAGGTCCTTCGATCGCCCTTGATCGCCGCCTCGTTTCTGATTCTGCAAGTCTCCGTTCTTGTTATTACCGGGCTCGAGCTTGCTTTGCTCCAGGTTGGCAATGGAGGAATCGGGGCTCCATTTCTCGCCACCGCCCTGACTTTCTTCCTCGCGATCGGGTTCGGGATCGCGCTGCCCCTAACTGCTATCGGAGCGTTGCAGCCTGAGCTTGGGGCCGGGAAAAATATCGAGCTTCTTCTCACTGCCTCCCTTTCGCGATGGAAGATCGTAAGGGGTAAATGGATTACAATGACGGCCCTGAGCCTCCTCCTGCTCATTTCGATCACGCCTTTTTTGACCGTCCGATACTTCCTCGGGAGCGTCGATTTAGTCGGAGCGGTTGAAGTCTTTTTCTCGACCCTGATTGCGAATGCCGTGATGAACGCCGTTGTCATTGGGGCATCCGGATTCCAGAGCTACATCTCACGAGGTTCGACGATTCTCTTTCTGGGGATAATCTTCTCGATCAGCACGGCCATAGGTGTTGCCGGGGGCTCCGGTCTTTCCTCCCTTCAACAACTGATTCATCGCACCCTGGGAAGTGCCATTGCCGGAGCGGTCATCATGATTCTTGGACTACAAATTGGACGCGCCCGGCTCAAGCTGTTTTCAACATTCGAGAATCCACCTTCGACCGGCGGCATTTTTGTGATGGCGCTTGTTTTCCCCATTCTCCAGGGGGTCGCTCTCGGATCGGGAGGCTCGATTACTCTCATCATCATCTCGCTTTTGTGGCTGTGGCTCGCATTCCTTATTGATCGCCCGCATCGAGCATCTTACAGATACCGTGCTCCCGTCTCATCCCGTTGATATGTCGAACTCCAGTCTTTATTCCTCTATTAAAAATGCTTTCGAAAAAGCGGACTGGGCCTTTGCCGAAGTCGCCGGTCAGGAAGTGATTCGAGCGGGTTTCGAGGCGCATCACACCCGCGTCGATCTCCATGTTCAGGCATTTGAAAAGCTCAGTACAGTTTCCGTGGTTTCCGAGTCATCGAATAAAACTTCCGATCCGGCAAAACGGGAACGTCTTGCCGAATTGACGATGCGAGTGAATCAAACGCTCACGGTGGGAAATTTTGAAATGGACTGGGAAGCCGGCCGCCTCATGTTTCGCCTCAGCAATATTTTTTCCACTCCGGAGGGCGATCTCTCGATCATTCAGGGGCTGATTCATAACACGGTCGGGGAAATGGATCGTATCGCACCGCTGGAAGGAATGATTTTTCAGAGCGACGGGCCTGCTCTTGCCGCTTTGAATTTAAAAGCACTCATGCAAAGGGATGACTTGCTCCCTCCCGTGGAAGCGGACGATGCCTCCAATTAAACCTTCTCTCAATGGGCTCAAACTATCCGACTAACGAACGGATCTTCATCCTTAAGGGTGAGGAAACGCTCGGCCCGTTTGAAATTGACGGAATCCTTGAGAAACTGGATGAGGGATTTCTCTGCCTCGACGACGTCTGTCTCCGTGAAGGTGCCTGCGAAACTGAACGGCTGCGTGAACTCCTCGACTGGGAAGAGTCGATACCGGCACCGATGAACGAGGACTTCGCTTCTGAACGCGACAATGCAGATGAGGAGGACGCTACTCACGACGAAGAACGCGATCTGCGGCGGCACTCTAACAAACCACTTTATCACGGGCATCGCTCGATGGTGACCTTCCCCCTTGCCTTTATTGGACTCGTCGGCGGCTCGATCAGTGCAGTCTGGCTCTACTCGACCGATCCTGCCTTTACCTTTGTCGGAATCACGATTGCGATCCTCTCACTGGCTTACCTCAGCCTGATGCGTTACACACGTGAATATTTCATCACCGAGAAGCGGGTCGAGCTCGTCTCGGGACTGATCGCCCGCAGCTCGAAGGAGGTCAGAATCACCGACATTCGCGCGGTCAATATTTCCTGCGAAGGCCTCCCGGGGATGATCGGCGTGGGAACGGTGGATTTTTTCACGATTGGTGACAACCCCGAAGTCAGCTTTTCACACGCGTGGGCAGCCAAAGAAATTAAGTCGCTGGTCAGGAAATTGCAGGATTCGTCCGGGTCATGACCGGTAAAGGCAATGCCTGACACAACCATTCTTCAGGCAACGGGAACCTGAACCGCTTCATAGATCCGAATCGAAATCCAGACGATAGGAAATATCATGAGTCCGCAATAGACTCTGTTCACGAGTTTTGCGTAGAGAGAGCGCTGCAACTGCCGCCGATAACGTTCCGCAATCCAGATGAACGTCAGAAGGAGCGGGATAAAGAGCGCCGTCGTCATCGAATTCCCGGGAATCACGGCATTGCCAATCCCCGTGTGAGCCAGGGTAAGACCTGTCATGATTAAGATAAAGAGAAGCATCCAGCGCGCGCTGGCTCCTCTCACCCTCCAGACCTCCTCACTCTGATGTCGCATCGCAATCCGGTGAATAACGGCGACCATTAAAAAGACAAAGAAGCCGTAAAACAGGATCCAGCCACTTCGACCGAGAACACTCGATTTCAACTGTTCTGCCGCCCCTTCAGTAGCGCGGGCGGCGAGAAGGCCAAAACCATTCTCCCGAATGAATTTCATGAGGCCGGGCTTGTTAGAAGGGGTCAAGGATTCTAATGACTCTTTATCGGAATAGGCTTGCTGGAAACGGGATGCCTCAGCTCCATTAGCCATCCAAACAATATAGTTTTGATAGGAATGGAGCGGGTTCCCAAATCGCTCGTTCGAAAAACTTAACCTCGGGCCAGTGACAATGAGAAAGGCCGTGATCAGCATCGCGAAGCCCACCAGTTGATTCGAATTCACCCACCCCGATTCACTTTCACCGGATTTCCTCGTCCGCCGCGATTCGAAAATCGATCGAACAATAGAAACGGTGACGAAGGCGGCCACCATCGGCCAGATCGGCGGTCTCACGAGATAGGTCAGTCCGAGAAAAACCCCAAAGACCGCATAGATCCAAAGTTTGTTTTGGCGGATCAAACTAAGCCCGCAAAGCCAGGTTAAAACAACGAGCAAATAGTAAACTGCATCCGGGCTGAAGAACGCAGATCTTTCTAAAATGACCCCGAATCCGCCCATCAAAATAATGGCGGCTGATCCTGCGAACGAAAATGCCCTCGCGGCAACCAGGCCAAGAAGAACCATGACCGTGCAGGACAAGATCAAATTGAACCACTTTCCGCGGAGGAAAAGCTCATCCGGCGGCAGCGCGGAAAACGGAGCCATGAGCCAGGGCCAGAGAGGCTGAACATTTCCGTCGGTGTAGTGAGGGAAAATTTGCGTGACCCGGTTCGTGATCGCCTCCTCAGACGCCCCGTAAGTGTCGCTGTTTGCCACCGATTGATAGACTGATTCGATGTGCCCGGCCTGCAGATTCCCCACCCGTGAAGAGTTTTTCTCAACCACCAGAATAGCTCCCAGGAAAAGGTAGGCCCAGGTGTAAAGCATTAGGAACCCGAGGAACAAATACCATTTCCCCCACGACTTCCTCTTTACCGGTGGGGCCTGCTCTACCGCTTCGACTGTTGTTGAGGAGTTCATGACTCAGGGTCTCGTCGTTCGAGGCGGGACTCGGATTCGGCGAGACGAATTTCTGATTTTTTGTAATCAATCAATCCGGAAACCCGCTTTGCGTCGGTCAACGAGTCCTTTGCGAGATAGAGATCTGCACTTCCAATGTTCGACCCGGGGAATCCTTCAAGTTTATCGGCGCTGACCGTCCGGAAGGTAAGGCGCTTCGGTTGAAACCAACGTGAAACAAACTCGACCGCCTCGATCTCGCGGTATGCAAAACGCAACGACTGGATGGGATTCTTACGGAAGGCTCGATCCTTCTGCTTAAACTGCAGTATTACTTCCGATGCCTGACAGAGCAGCTTCCCTTCAACCGCGTCGTAGCCCATGGCGTCACCCGCAGGGTTCTCGAAAGAGACCGACAATTCGTCAAATACCGTTAGTAATTCACTCACTGGTTCGAAACTTCAATTTCCTCGTAAAGAGCCTCAGTCAGGAGCCTCGGCAAGCCAACCAATTGATCCGTTTCTGCCGGTTCTTCCAACTCGAAGCTGAGGCTCAGGTGAGCCGCTGGCTGTATCCCCCGAACCAGACAGGTCCAGTTTTCTCCATCTCCCGAGGTCACTTGAGTCACACCGGGTGAGTGATGGTTTTCGAGTAGCCCCCAGGGAGAAGCCGAGCCGAGATTTGGTCGGGCTTCGTCATTAGCACGATCACCTGCCCGATATAATTCGTTGCCAAGGTCATCGAAAAACACGCAGTATTGCGCTGAGAATTCCTCGCGAAGACGAGCCGCGAGAAAGTCAAAACGAAGCCACAGCGATTTTGGCACTGGCTGAGGAGGTGCCGTCGCTTCAACTTCAGGGTCCTTCTCTTCTTCCACCGGAGCGTCAATCGCCTCCTCAAAATAGATTTCCTCTTTCTGAATCGGAGCCTGCTCACTCTTGATTAAATTACTCGAATCAACCTGTTCCCGGGCATCAGCGAGCGACTGCACGGCGCGCTTCGCCTCGATACCCTTTGCGGGCTTCGCTTCGACTGATTCAGAAATCGAGAGGGCCTCCCCCAAAAACAAGGACCTGTTCTCCGCCTCGGATGCGGAAATTTCTTCAATGACGACGTTCTGAATAATTTCACCTTCCTGAACTTGATCGGAATCATCGAGAAAATCACTGGTCATCACACTTACCGCAACCTCATCATGCTGGATCACCTCGCCTATTGAAACTGCGTCCATCGCATCGAGCTGATCGAGAGGAATCCCCATCCCTTCTCCAAGAAGCGGGGAAGAAATAAGCAGACCGGGGATTGATTCTAAGACTACTCCGCCCTCGGCTTCCACTTCGGCTTCCACTTCGGCTTCCACTTCGGCTTCCACTTCGGCTTCCACTTCGGCTTCCACTTCGGCTTCCACTTCGGCTTCCACTTCGGCTTCCACTTCGGCTTCCACTACCGTTGATTCTTCAGGAGTTGGAGGTCCCACCGGTGTTTTTCCAGGAGCTTTTTTGAATTTTCTCTTCGAGCACGCTCCCACCAATTGTTCTAACTCGTCACGATCAATCCACGAATTGCTCATAATTTATTGAATGGGTAATGCCTGATTCGTCGTAGAGGTCGGTTCGTTCTTCAAACTCGGCAGCCAGTTGATCAAAAATCAAAGACGAGGGGGAAGCACGCTCGCGAAGCAACGCGACGGGGAGAGCCGCCCGACTGGCTGCCCGGAAATCTTTATGCTCCGGAATGACGGTCTCAAAAACCATTTCCGCCGGAAGCAGGTCCCGAAATTCCCTTTGGTCGGCAAGACTTGATGAATCTTCCGGATCTGAAAGAGAAAGTACAAATCCTGCGAGACGCGGGCCTTCCCCCGCTCCCTCATAACCAGCGCGCGCCGTTGCGATGACGCGCAATATCTGGGGAAGACTCCGCAGGCAAAGTTGCTCAGGACGCTGCGGCACCAGAAAATAGTCAGCATTGTGACAAATGCCAAGGGTAGCCGGTCCTAATCCGGTCGCCGTGTCGAACAGCACCAAATCGAAGTCGAGTCCGCGAATTGATTGGTCGAGCTGCGCAATCCTCTCGAAACTGACTTCGCCCGGAACACCTTCTTCCAACAGTCCGTCGATCGACTGCCGACTTCCTCTCGTAAGTAGCGACAGCCCGCTCAATTTGGTGCCGTGTACCGCCGACTTTACTGCTTCAGGATCGATTTTTCCAGTCGAGGTAAGAAAATCAAAATAGCCAACCGCATCTTTCGCTTTCTCCGTCAGTGAGAAGCCCGCTCCCCCCTGAATATCCGCATCGACAAGAAGAACCCTCCACCCACGTTTCGCGAGAGAATAACTCAAGTTCACTGCAATGGTGGTTTTTCCTACGCCTCCATTTTGGCTGGTAATAACAACGCTTATCACAATCAGTTCTTAATTTTCATAAACCTACCCCAAAAGCTTAGTTCGAACGACTAATTTCGCGAGGAAGCATCGCTTTAAGGGGCAAAAATATTGTCATCGCATTCGGTTTTTCGTAAGCTCTTCAATCGAGTCGGTCGCATTTGCCTCCGCAAACTTCATTTACCTCCTTTATGCAAAAATTCCATCCTATCACTCTTTTCGTTACCCTCTTCCTAATTGCAGGGCTCAACCTCCTGCAGGGCGATGAGATCAAACTGAAAAACGGTGAATCCCTTCAAGGTCGCATCACTTACGAAGCGGATGACATTGTTAAGATTGAAATCACCATTTCGGCATCAATCAAAGAAACAAAAATCATCGGAAGAGGAGACATCGCTCAGATCATTAAGGAGGCCCCGGACAGCGTCGCTTTCAAAAAGATCGAGCAAATGATACCGGTCGGATCGCTGATCAGCGCCGGTAACTATCGTACCCTCCTCGAGACTGGTCCTGATTCGTTCCTGAGAGCATTTCCCGACAGCGTACATGCTGACAGGGTGAAAGAAATAAAGGCGCAGCTCGATGAGGAGTTGGACAAAGTTGAACGCGGTTTTATTAAACTGGAGGAAGACTGGCTATCGCCGCAGGAACAGGCTGAATACGAAACCCTCGTTAAGTCGCGCGTGCAACTTCTTCGGATGCAGTCAGTTGCCCAGGCGGGGAACTACAACGCTTTAATCAGTGCGATGCGGGAATTTCAGATTATCGAGGAAAAATACAGCGGCACCCCGGCGTTCCACAAAGGTCTCGAGGCAACCCTGCAAATACTTCCCTCTCTTGGACGGCAGTTGCAGGGCATGCTTCGTGATGTCGAATATCGAAATGCAGAATTTGAGCGGAACAAAGCTGCTCTTGATGAAATCGCGAGAGGTCAGATTGAAGCGGCCCGCAAAAAGGAGGAAGACAACTATCAGGCCGGCCTTGCTGCTGATAAAAAGGCCGGAATCAAATGGGTCCGGCTCAATTCAAGATCAAAGGCTTCAATCGAGAGTTACCTGAAATTGGCAGGCGGAGAACTCCAGCGGATTCGTGACTACGATCCTGAGCAGTTAAAAATGCAGGCTGAGAAACTTGTCGAAGTCGATGAATTAATCGCGAAGGGAAACTACGATCTTGCCAAAACAAAGCTCACCGAAGCGGCTGCCATCACGGGAAAAACTGCCAGCGCAGGCAAGAGCTCATCCAAAGCAAAAGGAAGCACAAGCTACATCGGAGCACTCAGTGGTAAGCTAAACTCAAGAGTTGCAGAGAAGAACGCGAAGGAAAAAGCGAGAGAAGAGGCGGCAGCTTCCGAGGCGCTCGCGGCGAACCTTAAGACAAAACCTAAGAAGTCGAACGCTCAGGACGGCGAGGCGGAACCGGGCGGCGAAAGTGACGAGTCCGCAGTCGAGGACGCTAACAAGAAGGCGGAACCCGAAAAGACTCCCGAAGATATGTTCGCAGCACTCTCGGGAGCAGAGGGTGCTGCCGCAAAGGAGACTTCTCCCGAATCAGGCAAATCGAAAGGAAAACCCAAAGATCGTGACGAAGAAGAAGACAAGCGCCCCCTTCCGGTCGCGGTGGATGAGGGAGGAGGAATTTCTCTTTCGCTCATTGTTCCTATCGTTACCGTGCTACTCCTCGTGACCGTTGTGCTGCTCAAATACTTCGGCATCGGGAAGAAAAAAGAAGAGGGCGACGAGTCTTCTGCTGAGTAAGACACTGACGGCTTGGGTCTTAAGCAGGCTCGCGGGAAGACGCGCTTCACGGGAGCCGCCGCTGTGCGGCCTTCGGCAACAGTCTTCGTTGAAAAAACCGTCGGCGCGGCTTCAAAGTTCGCACGACGTTACTCCCTACTTTTCCTCTTTTCATATGAAGCTCCACCAATCGCAAGTTTCCCTTGTCGTTTTGCTGTTCGCCCTGCCCGTTCCCTCCCCTGGCGACGAGGGCCATCACCCCGGTGATCTTCAATTTCGACGTCAGGCCGCACAGCGCATGATTTTCGATGCGCAACAATCGATTCCCCTCTCATCACTCCGGCCATCGACAATTCTCGATTTCGATTTGATGCATCCAGAGATCAGAGGAGTAGATGGCGTTGGAAGCGCCGCAGACTGGAAACTTGAAGGATCGACTCTCACCGCAAAAAGCGGAGAGACAATGGCTAAGTCGATGCGCTGGGTGGGCGGATTTAACCCCTTTGGCACCTACGATTTATCACTGAGTGATTTTAACGGCACTGGCAATTCCGGTATCATGTTTCGAGATTCTTCTACGGGAAATTCCCTGTCGGCAGCAATACATTTCGAAGACGGCAGGGCTGATAAAATCACGTGGGTCGCCACATTTGACGGTAGCGGCCCCATCAAACAAGAGTGGCCCTTCCCTGATGAAATTTCCGAGCCTGAAATCACTCTCCGTGTGCAGATGGCAGCGGTCGGAGCGAATATTTTCATTGAGTCCGCCGGGAAATCGATCCTCGTCGGTTACACCGATTTCTCAGAAACGGTCGATTTACGCCAAGTGAGCCTGATCCGGAATCATGACTTTGGAATATTTACGGCGCTGCAACCAAATTCATCATTTTCAATGAAGGGAGCTTCCGCTTCGTTAAGTCCCGGTTCAGGTCAGGCCGACATACGGGCGATTACTGATCACGAAGGGAAACCACTTCTAGATGACGGAAGACTCTGGTTCACGATCACAGTGAGAGGGCGCGCGCTTCCTCATCCTATGCAGGGAGTATTCTCTCTGAACCCATCGGTATTTGATCTGCAATTCGAGGGAATTATTGTTTTCGACATGGGGGATGGCCTCCTTCGGAATGAGCTAGCCTCGCACCTCTTCTTTGACTCAGAATCAGGAGAATGGAGAGGTTGGACAACCGGATTCAGCGCCCTCGGTGGGGCGGGTCGGGAAGAGAGCAAAACAATTCTAGCGGTATCTTCAAAGCGTGATCCAAGACGCGGCTTTGCGGTAATGAGGGCAAAACCCGTCGGCATCGAAGGAGCCCATGAGGATCCGCACGGAATTTACGACAAGAAAGCAGGGAAATGGCGACTGCTGCTTTGTGAACATCACGAAAAATACCGTGCCGGAATCTGGGAAAGTGATCATTGGGATCACGGGTATGAGCGTCTCGCGGGCCCTGTCCCCATGGACAGCACCGGAACCATGATTCAAACTTTCGGAGGGAAGAGATTTGTACTATTTGGAAGTGCTGACAGAACCATCTACATCGCAACCTATCCGGATCTAAAACCAGCTGGTGAACTCAACATCGACCTACCTCCATGGAATGATGACAACGGCACTCGAATCTGGCCAAACATCATCCCACTACCTGAAGGCTATCCGGCGCCTTACATCGCCTTAATGATGGACCGCGTGAATTTCCCCGGCATGCCAAAGCCGAACTGGACCTACGGAGCACTTTACCTTTACCACGGCTACCCGATTGAAAGGTAACGAAGGCCCAGAAGATGCGAGGCAGAGGAACCGTCGGACATCTCAACCCCCAATCGAGGCGGGATTTTTGTAAGGGTCGCTAACCTCTTCCGTAAGCGTCATGCGTGCATGTATTTGACGCCGATTACAACAGGCCCAGGCTGGAAACACCTTGTGTTCATCGGAACGGGGAAGCCACTGGCGCGAAAGACTGCGGTGATCTACTCGATCTTCGCGAGTTGCCGCAGTCGTAGCATCGACCCCTACGCCTACATCAAAGATGTCCTGACACGGCTCCCGACGATGACGAACCATCAGATCGTTGAGATCACTCTGCAGGCCTGGAAGAAGGCGAATCACGGAAACGTCAAGACGCGCTCGGCTTGACGCTTACATGCTTACATGCTTACTAATCAAAACTGGAATCCAGTTACTAGGATATAAAAAAACCGCCCTGTAAACAGGGCGGTTAATTTAAATAACCTGGCGGCGACCTACTCTCACATGGCCTATCGCCACACTACCATCGGCGCAACAGCGTTTCACTTCCGGGTTCGGAATGGGACCGGGTGGTTCCACTGCGCTATGACCACCAGAATCCTTCCCTCAACAAATGAGGGCAGAACTCTGACAATCCAATCAAAGCCTCTCTCGACGAGATCTCTGACAACTGCATAAAAATTTAGTCTAACTATACAAAAAAGAAATTAGCTGAAACAAGCCAAACGGATGATTAGTACTGCTCAGCTACATATATTACTATACTTACACCTACAGCCTATCGACGTGGTAGTCTTCCACGATCCTTCAGGGAGAGTTTATCTTAGGAATAGCTTGACGCTTAGATGCTTTCAGCGCTTATCTAGTCCGCACTTAGCTACCCAGCCGTGCCCTTGACAGAACAACTGGAACACCAGAGGTGCGTCGTTTCCGGTCCTCTCGTACTAGGAAACGAACCCTTCAACTCTCCTACGCCCACAGAGGATAGAGGACCGAACTGTCTCGCGACGTTCTGAACCCAGCTCGCGTGCCGCTTTAATTGGCGAACAGCCAAACCCTTGGGACCTTCTCCAGCCCCAGGATGCGACGAGCCGACATCGAGGTGCCAAACCGCGCCGTCGATATGAACTCTTGGGCGCGATCAGCCTGTTATCCCTAGAGTACCTTTTATCCGTTGAGCGATAGCAATTCCACATTCAACTACCGGATCACTTAGGCCTACTTTCGTATCTGCTCGACTTGTCAGTCTCGCAGTTAGTCTGGCTTATGCCTATACACTCGAAACGTGATTACCAACCACGCTGAGCCAAACTTCGCGCTCCTCCGTTACGCTTTAGGAGGATACCGCCCCAGTAAAACTGACCGGCTGCCATGGTCCATCCGCCTGATTCAAGGCAAGATGTTAGATTCTCCAAATTCAAAGGGTGGTGTCTCATTGACGACTCCACACTAGCCAAAGCTAGCGCTTCAAAGTCTCCCACTTACACTGAGCATTAAAATCGAAAAACCAGTGACAGCTTACAGTTAAGGTTCATAGGGTCTTTCCGTCCTTCTGCGGGTAGCCGGCATCTTCACCGGCACTACAATTTCACTGAGCTCCTGGTTGAGACAGCGGACAACTCGTTGCACGATTCGTGCAGGTCGGAACTTACCCGACAAGGAATTTCGCTACCTTAGGACCGTTATAGTTACGGCCGACATTCACCGGGACTTGGGTTCAAAGCTTCGCCACAAGGGCTAACATCTTACCTTAATCTTTCGGCATTGGTCACGTGTCACATCCTATACTTCGACTTGCGTCTTCGCAGAATGCTGTGTTTTTGCTAAACAGTCGGTTGTCCCCTTTCACTGCGGCCCTCAAAAGAGGGCACCCCTTATTCCGAAGTTACGGGGCTATTTTGCCGAGTTCCTTAACCAGGTTTCACTCTTGCGCCTTGGTATACTCTACCCACCCACCTGTGTTGGTTTACGGTACGGGCTCCTTTAGCACGACACATCAGCTTTTCTTGACAGTCCTTCCAGATATACGGATTGGCCGTAGCCGCACCTCGGAATTCAATTACCTAGTATCTTTCCAGCCTGTGTCCCTGATGCTTTGGGTTCAGGAGGTGCAGGAATATTAACCTGCTAACCATCGCCTACGCCTATCGGCCTCGGCTTAGGTCCCGACTAACCCTGGGATGACCAGCATTGCCCAGGAAACCTCGGGTTTACGGCGGCCGGGGATCTCACCCGGCTTATCGTTACTCATGTCTGCATTCTCACTTCTCAGGACTCCACCGTCAATCACCATCAGGCTTCAAGGCCCTGAGAACGCTCCTCTACCACGCACATAAATGTGCATCCAGAGCTTCGGTATACCGCTTATCGCCAATCATTTTAGGCGCAGGATCACTCGATGAGTAAGCTATTACGCACTTTTTAAATGGTGGCTGCTTCTAAGCCAACATCCTCACTGTCTAAGTAATCCCACCTCCTTTCCACTTAGCGGTATTTTGGCACCTTAGCTGCTGATCTGGGCTGTTTCCCTTTCGAATATGAAGCTTATCCCCCACATTCTCACTGCCGCACTACACCTGAGGGTATTCGGAGTTTGATTGAAGTCGGTACCCGGGTGTGGGCCCTAGTTCATTCAGTGCTCTACCCCCCTCATTCAGCATGCGACGCTGTACCTAAATACATTTCGAGGAGAACCAGCTATCACGGGGTTTGATTAGCCTTTCACTCCTACCCACAGCTCATCCGAGCGTTTTTCAACACACATCGGTTCGGTCCTTCACGCGATATTACTCGCGCTTCAACCTGGCCATAGGTAGGTCACCTCCGTTTCGGGTCTAGCACCTGCAACTTAATCGCCCTATTCGGACTCGCTTTCGCTACGCCTGCGTCCCAGAAGGACTTAAGCTTGCTACAAACACTAACTCGCAGACTCATTAAGCAAAAGGCACGCCATCACCCCCGAAGGGGCTTTGACACCTTGTAAGCATATGGTTTCAGGTTCTATTTCACTCCGCTCACAGCGGTACTTTTCACCTTTCCCTCACGGTACTGGTTCACTATCGGTCGCTAGCTAGTATTTAGCCTTACGGAGTGGTCTCCGTAGATTCATGCCACGTTTCACGTGTGCGGCATTACTCAGGGACATCCTAGAGCTTCCTCCACTTTCGATCACAGGCCTTTCACCTTCTCTGGAGCGCTTTTCCACACGCTTAATCTAGCTTCAGAAGTCTCACATTGGAGCCCTACAACCCCGAGACCAAAGGCCTCGGTTTGGGCTGTTCCGCTTTCGCTCGCCACTACTTACGGAATCGATTCTCTTTCTTTTCCTCCGGTTACTGAGATGTTTCACTTCACCGGGTATTGCGTATCCACTCCTATGTATTCAGAGTGGAACGACTGAGTATTACCCCAGCCAGGTTACCCCATTCGGAAATCTCCGGGTTAAAGCGTATTTGCCGCTATCCGAAGCTTATCGCAGCTTATCACGTCCTTCATCGCCTGCTAGCACCAAGGCATCCACCATATGCTCTTAACAGCTTGTTTCAGCATTTCTTAAATTAGAAAAACTTTCAGACAGGTTTGCTTAATCCTGTCCACTGCTAGAGTATTTTTTGTCTTTGTCAGAATAATCTGACGCTCATTGTGAGTTAAACTCACATTGTAGTTAGACTTAAATTTTATGCAGTTGTCAAAGATCAAAGATTGCGGCGCTTCAGGGGAGCCAGGAGGTAGTGGTGGGTCTGACAGGATTTGAACCTGTGACCCCACGCTTATCAAGCGTGTGCTCTAACCAACTGAGCTACAGACCCATCTGCGCCCTGCGCACTTCTCGATGGGTTACCAAACGGCCACCAAAGGGAAGTGGAGGCAAGGAGATTCGAACTCCTGACATCCTGCTTGCAAAGCAGGCGCTCTACCAACTGAGCTATGCCCCCGAAAAATCGCATTTCTTTGTCGAATATCGAGAAAGGCAAAGACTAAATTGTGCACTGCACTACCAAATTGCGTATGTAAACATTGGTGACGGAAGTTTCCTTCACATCTGCCATACGGTCAGTTAATCCGACCGGACAGGCATCGACCTATTTGCCAACTTAGCGAGTGCTTGTGAGAGTCACTCAGGCAAATTACTCCATAGAAAGGAGGTGATCCAGCCGCAGGTTCCCCTACGGCTACCTTGTTACGACTTCATCCCAGTTACCACCTACACCTTAGGACCTCCTTATTGGGGATACTTCGGGTGCGAGCAGCTTCCATGATGTGACGGGCGGTGTGTACAAGACCCGGGAACGTATTCACGATGCCGTAGCTGATGCACCATTACTAGCGATTCCAACTTCATGTAGGCGAGTTGCAGCCTACAATCCGAACTGAGCCCAGTTTTAGAGATTACCTCCACCTCGCGGTATCGGATCATATTGTACTGGACATTGTAGCACGTGTGCAGCCCTGGGCGTAAGGGCCATACTGACTTGACGTCATCCCCTCCTTCCTCCCAGTTAATCTGGGCAGTCTGAACAGAGTCCCCGGCATTACCCGCTGGCAACAGTTCATAGGGGTTGCGCTCGTTACGGGACTTAACCCAACATCTCACGACACGAGCTGACGACAGCCATGCAGCACCTGTGATAGTCCACCCGAAGTGACGACAAACTTTCATAAGTCTACGACTAACATGTCAAGCCCAGGTAAGGTTCTTCGCGTTGCATCGAATTAAGCCACATGCTCCACCGCTTGTGCGGGTCCCCGTCAATTTCTTTGAGTTTTAATCTTGCGACCGTACTCCCCAGGCGGCACGCTTAACGCGTTAGCTCCGGCACAGAAGGGGTCGAGTCCTCCTACACCAAGCGTGCACCGTTTACTGCCAGGACTACAAGGGTATCTAATCCTTTTCGCTCCCCTGGCCTTCGTCTCTCAGCGTCAGTAATTGTCCAGAGTCTCGCCTTCGCCACTAGTGTTCCTCTCGATATCTACGCATTTCACTGCTACACCGAGAATTCCAGACTCCCCTCCAATACTCAAGTATGGCAGTATCGGATGCAGTTCCGGGGTTGAGCCCCGGGATTTCACATCTGACTTACCACACAGCCTACAGACTCTTTACGCCCAGTAAATCCGAACAACGCTTGAGACCTTCGTATTACCGCGGCTGCTGGCACGAAGTTTGCCGTCCCTTCCTCTTCAGGTACTATCAAGACCCACGTCAGTTACTACGTAAGTTTTTACTCCCTGATGACAGGAGTTTACGACCCTAGGGCCTTCATCCTCCACGCGGCGTCGCACCGTCAGACTTTCGTCCATTGCGAATGATTCTCGACTGCTGCCACCCGTAGGTGTCTGGACCGTGTCTCAGTTCCAGTGTGACTGGTCGTCCTCTCAGACCAGCTACCCGTCATCGCCTTGGTGAGCCTTTACCTCACCAACAAGCTGATAGGCCGCGAGCCCATCCCGAAGCGACAGCTACCGAAGTAGCCGCCTTTAATCTTACGATCACATGGGGTATTAATCTCTCTTTCGAAAGGCTATCCCCCGCTTCGGGGCAGGTAACTCACGTGTTACTCACCCGTTCGCCACTAGAAACTTTCAAAGCAAGCTAAGTAAGTTCCCCGTTCGACTTGCATGTCTTATCCACGCCGCCAGCGTTCGTTCTGAGCCAGAATCAAACTCTCCGAATAGAAAATTGATCCCGATCTTAGTAACGCATGGCATTCATTGCTGAATTGCTATTGTTCTTAAAAACGGAAAATTGACAAGTTGAGAATCTCCGAAGAGATCCTCGCATGAGAGGCTCGTTAGAACCCCTCTTCTTGCACGCAATTGGATTTGCGTGCAGCACACAATTTAGTCTTTTCCTAACACCAAATACTTCTCATAATCAGCAGGTCTCTTCTGCGAACAGTCGAGATGGGATGCTGAGAATTCAGTTGAAATACTCGGCTCGATTTTTCTAAAAGATCATTGTCTCGTCAGGTCCCGTAGAACTGTCGGAGCCACCCTCTTTCGGGCGGGCGATGAATCTAATCGGAATTTTCAGATGGTCAACCGCTTTTGTTAAAGTTTTTCAAAAAAGCTTCAGGACGCCCGTTTCGACATCCTAACAGGTCGCTATTTTTTTAGAAATTCCGACCATTATCACAGGTATTTCAAGAACGCCTCGGAGGCCTTGTGGCCCTGCTCGCTTCTGCCGCTCCCCCTCTGCCTGCTCGCGTTTTAAACGCGAATAGCGTATCATTAATTAATGACGCCGCCTCCTGCTTTGACGAGACCCTCCCCCGCAGCCCCCCTCGTTGCAATCATTCTCGCTTTGAGTTCAGGAGCCTCCGCTCAGGCCCCTAATGAGTCTGCCTTGAGCCGCCTTCCTTCGGTGGGGCCGCGCGCTGAGCCCGTCGATCTTCGACAGGGTGAACTCAAGAGCCTCGTCCTTTCCGTGCTTCCCCCGGAGAGACGTTCCCGCGAAACAACCGCGACGGTCATTGCAAAAGCCTACGCTGACCGCGGCTACCGTCCGCTGTGGGAAGAAATCACTTTTCCTGACTCCTTTCATCTCACGCTTTCTAGAGCGTTGTCAGACCATGGCTTCCCCAGTCTTCTCTCTCTTGACCCTGCAATGCTTCAAGCATCCCTCAACAATGATGTTGTCGATCCGGGGGATCTTGCCCATACGATTTCAATCCTGGATTCAGGCCTCCTCGTTAGACTGGGAGCAATCGATCCAGATGAAATATGGACCGACTGGCATAGTGAAGACACTCCGGGGTCTGAGGACAACTCTATCGACCAAATCGTCAAAGACTTGATTCTCGCCACTGCCATCAAGCCCTTTAATCTCTCCACAGCCCTCGATTCCCTGGGTCCGCAGAACTGGATTTACCGCAAGCTGCGGGAGGCCTACCCGGAAGCAAAGGAAGCGATTATCAAATACTCGGGGCTCCCCTCCATTCCGGATCCCACGACAGCCGGAGTTGGGCGCCCCGGTGAGGCCTACCCCTATGCTCCGGCGATCGGAGCCCACCTTGCTGACCGTGGTTACCTCTCCCTTCCGCCAGAGCAAGTCTCAGCCCTGTCTCAAATGACTCCGGAACTCGTCGCTGCGCTCACCACCTTCCAGACGGACTTTGGCCTCGACGCAGACGGCATCTTTGGCCCCGGTTCGTGGCGCTATCTCAATCTTAATGCGGCGGAAAAGTATCGATCCCTGACGATCAACCTCCACCGGGCAAGGCTTCTTCCAAATGATTTCGGAGATCGATACCTCCTCGTTAACCTTCCCTGCGCCGAGCTTTACCTGTTCGAAGACAATGATTTTCACGCAGACACGATGCGAATCGTTCATGGGAAGGCGTCAAAAGAAAACCAGCGGACGCCCGTTTTTCGCGATGTGATGAAGGAGATTGTTTTCGGGCCCTATTGGAATGTCCCTAAGAGCATTGCCGTGAAAGAGGTTTTGCCTAAGGCGGAGGCGGACTGGGGATTTCTGAGCCGAAACCGCTACGAAATCGTCAGTGACTTCAACCCCTACAATAAGAGCTCGCACCGTCTCTCTCCTGACAATCTCGAACTCGTCAAACAGGGCCGACTTTTCCTTCGCCAGAAGCCCGGTCCCACCAATGCTCTCGGCCATGTGAAGTTTCTCTTCCCTAACTCTTTCAACGTTTACATGCACGACACCCCGTCGAAAAGCTTCTTCGCTCGCAGCGAAAGGGATCACAGCCACGGATGCATCCGTGTTTCGAAGCCGGAGGAACTGGGGGCGTGGGTTCTGAAGAACGAGGGATGGACAACAGAACAGGTCAAAGAAGCGATGTTTGCCGATGTTCGCAAAAGCCTCCCGATTAATGAGGAGATCAATGTTTACATTATTTATCTGACCACCTTTCCCCGTCCTGTCAGCGGCGGGCGCATTGTCATGGCCCCTTCAAGAGACGTTTATGAGATGGACAGCCTTCACGCGCAGAAGCTGAACGCGGTCATTCCGTGGCGCGAAACGCCACCAACCTCGGCAACGGCAACTACAGCCCAGTCGGATGATCAATGAAATCCCAGGTTAAACCCGGGAACTCGTCGCACCAACGCTGAGCGAGAGCCTTCACCCCGAAGGTCTCACTGGCGTAGTGCCCCGCGTAAATAACATTCAACCCGAGTTCTTCCGCCGCCGTGTAACTCCAGTGAGGCCCTTCCCCCGTGACAAAAGTGTCGATCCCTGTGGCTGCGATATCGAAAACTTCGCTCCCGGCCCCTCCGGTGATGACGCCGATATTCTGAACTTTCGAAGGCCCGCCCGTACAGGAGTGAACTTTCCCCCCGACCGCCACTGAAGCCCGTGAAACGCATTCTTCAAAGGTCCAATCCACTTGCGCGGATAACCCAAGCTGAATTCCTTTCCAGGGGAAAAAAGGAGTCTCTCCGGATTCGACGCCCATCGCCCTGAGAAGCCCGATATTATTTCCCAACTCCGGGTGAACATCAAGCGGGATATGGGCACTGTAGATCGCGAGTCCATGATTGATCGCCCGCTGCAACTTCCGAAAAAGAGCACCTTCGATCTTCTGAGCACCCTGCCAAAACAAGCCGTGATGCACGACGAGAAGGTCAGCGCCGCTTTCGCAGGCCGCCTCAATAACGGGGAGGCAGGCATCCACCGCAGCGACAATTTTGCGAACATCGCACGAGCCCTCAAGCTGAAGCCCGTTCAGTGCCTGTGGGTAATCAGGTACATCGCCGAGATTCAACCATCCATCAGCAGCAGAAATAAGATCGTCCAGAGCAGGCATGACGGGAGCCTAGCATTGGCCATCTGCAGTTTGAAACAGAAAACGGCATAGGTTTCGGCCTGCGAATTGAGCCAAAATAAATGACACCGGAGCCGGAAAGTTGAAAGGCAGCTTGAGGTATCGTTGCGCCAGAATAAATGACACCGGATGGATCCCCCATCCGAGATGAGCCAGAAAAGTAAAAACGA
>Ga0222671_1000163_pt1 | contig 31731 bp, 57 predicted proteins | sample AntAcemetagen797_FD_179849 | JGI IMG/M metagenome (GOLD analysis project Ga0222671, IMG submission 179849) | Saline water microbial communities from Ace Lake, Antarctica - #797 | ecosystem: Environmental > Aquatic > Non-marine Saline and Alkaline > Saline | place: Antarctica: Ace Lake... | reverse complement strand
TATGGCTAACTGTGACGATGTTTATCGTTTTTTAGATAATGCAGACGGAACAGTAACAGATTGTCGGACAGAACTTATCTGGTTAAAAAATGCAAACTGTTATGGTGAACAGGTCTGGGACAGTGCCTTTTCATTTGCAGCCGGACTAAATAATGGCGAGTGTGGGCTAAGTAGTTTTGCTAACCTAAAATTGACCCATTTACAGCATAAATGCTAACCGAAAATTGACCCATCTGCAACCAACTTCTGATAAAAAGATTTTACACAAGATATAAATCTATTATCGGAGGCAAAGGAGGATGTTAACAGTGGATCAATATGAATATGTGAGGACAGCGCATAGAGTTTACGGCAAAAAAATCAGAGAAATTGCCAGAGAAACAGGCCATTCAAAAAACACAGTTAAAAAGGTGATTAATAAGGAATACATTGGTTACCGCCCACGACAGAAACAACCCTTCCCAACACTTGGGCCATACATAAAAACAATTGACCGATGGATTAAGGATGACAAGGAAATACCGAAAAAACAAAGACATACGGCAACCAGGATTTACAATAGGCTCAGGAATGAACATGAATATCAGGGAGCTGCCTCAACCGTGCGTCGTTATGTCCGGGTTGCCAAGCAAAGGATTGGATGTGGTTCAAAACAGGTTTTTATTCCGTTAGATCCTCCAATCGGTCAGGAAGCTGAAATAGATTGGGGCAAATGCATAGCGATATTAAACGGTAAAAAAGTCAGTCTTAAACTATTTTGTATGCGTTCAAAATTTTCCGGCAAGCATTTTGTCCGTTGTTATCCATGTGAAAGACAGCAGGCATTCTTTGATGCTCATATTCAAGCATTTTCGTATTTTGGCGGAATCTTTCCGGTACTGATATATGACAATCTTACAACAGCTGTTAAAAAGATATTAAGAGGGAAAGAGCGCATTTGCCAAAAAGAATATTCGAAGTTTCAGGCATACTATAGTTTTACACCACGGTTTTGTAATCCCGGTCAAGGGCATGAAAAAGGAGGGGTAGAAGGACTGGTCGGATATTCAAGGCGTAATTATATGGTTCCAGTTCCCAAAGCAGACAGTCTGGAACATTTAAATGAGATGTTATTACAGGAATGCCTTTCCTACGGAAATCATCGTATTAATGGGAAAGATAAGTCTGTAAATGAATTGTATGAACTGGAAAAGGCACATTTACTCAACCTGCCTGATGTTAAGTTTAGTAATATTCAGACATCTAATGGAAAGGTAGATAAATATTCTACAGTAATCGTTGATAAAAATCGTTATTCTGTTCCGACTGAATATGCATATCTTAAAGTCCGGGCAGTTTTATATGTAAGCCGGATAAAAATATATTATGGCAACAGGAAAATTGCCACACACAAACGCTTGTATGACAACAACCAGTGGGGTCTTGATCCTTCTCACTATCTGGAACTTATCCAGCAACGGCCACAAGCATTTGAAAGCGCTCGCCCAATTAGAAAGTGGCGAGAAAAATGGCATTCCTGTTATGAAAAACTTCTCTCTCATTTTTGCAATAAGCAGGGAAGTACAAAAGGAACCAAGGATTTTATTAATGTACTGATGCTCCACAATAAACACAAAGCAGAAGATGTAAAAAAGGCAATTGAAAAAGCGCTTATGGCTAATGTTAGTTGCAGCAGTGCTGTCTTTCAGATTTTGTTCAACGCCACAGACAAAGAAAAGATGACGTTTACTCCCCTTGAAAGCTGGCAAACTCTGCAACCTCCGGACATTTCGGTGTATGGTAAAATTGGGGGTGCAATATGAATGCGGGAATGAAAGCAATGCTGACAGAAAACATGAAGTCACTGAGACTATCTACAATGATAAATAATTTTGAAAATATTCTCCGGCAATCCAGGGAAAGCAAACTGGATTATGATGAATTTCTGTTAAATTTAACAGAAGTTGAAATACAGGTCAGAAAAGAGAATGGACGCAAAAAGCGGATCAGAGAGGCTGCTTTTCCTCTACTTAAACCGCTTGAAGCATTTAAATTTGAGTCTACGCCTGATATAGACGTACGTCTTATAAAAGAACTTTCAACCGGAGAGTTCATAAAGGATAAGCGGAACATTATATTTTTAGGCAAAAGCGGAACCGGAAAAACCCATCTTGCAACAGCTTTGGGCATGGAGGCATGTGATCTGGGCGTCAGGACACGGTTTGTTACAGGTTGCGGTCTTGTAAATGAGTTGATCGAAGCCAGGGACGAGAAATCACTAAGACGCATCATGAAAAGATACTTCAGTTATGGTTTATTGATTATTGATGAACTTGGCTATGTGCCGTTTTCTAAAGAGGGAGCAGAACTCCTTTTCCAGATTTTGGCAGAACGCCATGAGCAGAAGCCGGTAATTATAACCACGAATAAAGGATTTGGCGACTGGACAGAAATATTTGGGGACCCATCTCTTACGGCAGCTTTGCTGGATCGTGTTACACACAATGCTCATGTGATTAACTGCACCTGGGATAGCTACAGACTAAAAGAAACACTGAGGAAAGAAAAAAACAGAAAGAAAAGGAAATAAGGCTATGAAAATTACAGTATGGAATAGTGCAAAAAGCAGACTTGAAACAATTGACGTCGAATTTACGGATGACAATACAACGTGGTTTGAAGAGAGTGAGGAAGGAAAATCTGTTCAAACCCTAACAGATATTGATGATAGATTATTAATCAAGGAACATGGATATAATTATCCGGTGCTTTTTAATGACAAAAGCAGAAATGACATTGGTAACAATGAAAAAGCTGCACTGACGTTGATAGAATCCCGTATCCCCGGTAACTATATCGACAACAATTGAAGATCAAGTTTTGCATCTGAAGGATGTTTTGACAATAACCTAAGGTGGGTCAAAATTCGGTTATCACTTTTTAAAATGTTTATATTTTTGTTATGTTATAAATTGAATCTGAATTCAGTTTCAAAAATGCTTATAACTGTTTGATTTTCTTATACTTTAGTTTTTAAGGGTTTAACCTTATTAATTAATTGATGAAGGGTTTGTCATATTGTCACTTTGACATTTTGTCAATTAATCAACCAACAATTTCCTGTACTAGTAGTTAGTTCCATAAATAATATAGTATAAATCAGGCAACTGAAACCTCATCCATTTTATAACGCCACTTAAAAGACCTTGTGCGGTTTAATATTACTTTTTGAAAGAATACTGTTAAGTCTGCCTTTACCTATTAATTCCAAACATGGATGTCCGTTGTCTTTGCAATGTTTTTTAATATGTTGAATAAGCAGACTGTATGTCCATGTCTCATGAGCATAACTAAACTCAATAGGTTTACGGCATGCAAGGGAAAGCACCCAACTTTTGGCATCATCTGTTATTGTTGGTGGTCGTCCTTTTCGAGGAAGGTCTTTTAAGGCTTTTATTGGGCCAAAGATAAATGCTTTGTCTATTATTCTTTCAACCAGAGGCCGATTAGTATTCATAGTTTTGGCAATTTCTGTTATTCGTTTTCCTTCGTTATAAAAAAGAAGAATTTTTGCCCTGCATACTGCCGCAGCGGGTTCGGTTCTACTGTTGCTTATTTTTGTTAGTTCTTCTTTATTGACCGCACTAAAATTTAACGCTTTACGTTTAACCATTTGCTGTCCTCCCCTTATATTTATGATTTAAATAAGGGTAGCACAAAGACTTGTTTATTGCAACATTATATATGGAACGCTATACTAGTAATGGTGTTTCAGCAGATGTACTTAAGTTGTTAATAAATCTTGAAACGCATTCATCTCACCATGGTATTCCAGAGGCTCTTTATGAAAATCTAATTCCTACACTTGGAGAACGTGCTTTAGATTACTTGTACCAACGTTTTAATTTATTGTCTTCTGATGAAAAAACCAATCGTTTTATTCCTGATCTTATAACAAAGGCAATAATCGTAATTGGAAAAACATATCCTGAGAAGGTAAAGGTTGTTGGAAAGAATTTCTTGAATAAAAACAATAATGATTTGTGTAAGGAGGCTGGTCTTTCAATCTTAAAAGAATTCCCAGATTTAGCTTCTATAAACAAAATTTGGGAGATTCACAAATTTAATACTAAAACATTAGGCCAACAAGAAAGCAAAAAAGGGTCTTTTAACTATATACTTAGTTTTGAGGCTTTAAAGAGTTGTGTGCAATTACAGTCAAAATGGGTTGAAGAAAGCATAGAAAATTCAGATCCGAAAAAAGAGCCAACATATGAGCTCGGGTGGTTATTGTTAAACTTACAGAATCACAAAGAAGCATTAATTATTTTTCAATTATTTTTTCCTACAAATTGGGGAGTTATTCCATATTGGAGGATTGAGCTGTAAAGTATGCATATATGCACAGGTAATGTAGAATATATGCACAGGTGTGTTATATGTTAAGGTATTACAGTACGTTACATGGCAGGTTATATCGTGATAATATAGCATAACTTCACAATTAGGTGGTGTCTACCAGTATAGTAGATTAGTTGATTACATACCATTGCATTATGGAGTAAACATGGTGGATTCCTTCCATTATGGAGGCACAAGATGTAGCGGTCGAGAGGGCTATCACCCCCTATATATGGTGGTGGCCCCCGACTTTTATCTTGAACAAACGTTATACTTTTGCTCATGTAGTAACTAACCATAATATTCTGTCTTATTTTGCACAAACTAAAACCATCCGTCTTATCAGCAAAACCCACTTCCTTAGTCAAAGTTCTAAAAACTGCGGATAAAAAAATACCCAAATAAAAAGTCTCTTGTTCTAAAAATAAAGTGTAATATAATTGTTGTTTTGTGGTATAATAGAATAAACGATAAATCAAAAGGAATAAACATGAAAATATGCGGATTATGTGGCAAAAAGATAACTTGGTGGCAATCTGAGTGTCCAATATCAATAAATCCAACGCACTTTAATTGTTATCAGAAATATCTGGACACACAAGCCTTAGAAGACCCGTACCATGCTCTGGAATTAATGTTTCAAATAAGGGGTTTTGAGCTTAGGGTTGGATATAAGACCGGATACGAGATAGAATTATCAGTAGAAGATGTAAAACTTCAGGCAAAACAGTGCTTTAGAAAATATATAGAGCAACATGACAGAGAGTATTTTGAACACATGAAGGCTGGTGGGAAGCACTCGTCATTTTTACCGTCTACAAGCTTGGCAATGTTAAGAACAATGTTATAATAAAGAAAAACAATCATAGAAGGGGAATAGCAATGGATATGTGGGAAATGCGAGAAAAGGAAGAAGCAAGAGAGCAGATTGAAATGGACAAATGGAAAACCTTGGAATATTCACCAGAGCCATGTCCAAATTGTGGTCGTCAAAGAGTTGAACTAACGGCTAACGGTAAACATTGGTGTGAAAAGTGTTGTTGGGTTGTTGAAGATAATAAATTTTTTATACCAGAATGGAGGATGTAATGAGAATATTAAAATATGTAACCCTATTTTGTGCCTGTATGTTGGCGTAGGTTTTTACGTGTAGAGGTTGCACGTCAGAGTATAAGGATAATTAAACTATTAAAGGAGGCTTAATATGGCAATGTCAGACTGTGTAAAATGTTGGGACACCCCGTGTACGTGTGGTTTTAACTACCGTAACTTAAGCAAGACTGCTAGGATACAACTAGCTAGTGTAGTTTTAGGGATACCAGAGGAACTGTTAGATGAAGTTGACATCCCTGAAGATCATCCAAGTCAGGGGGAACTGAGATGAAAGTAGTAATAAACAGGTGTTTTGGTGGTTTTGGTTTATCAAGAAAAGCAGAAGTTGAATATTTAAAGTTAAAGGGAAAGGAAGCGTTTTTTTACACACATCTAAACTATCACGATCCTTATATCAGAGCCGAAGAAGACGTTGAAAGCTTTGTGCGTTATACGTTTACAAGAGACTTGGGTGAAGAGTTTAAAGATTGGCCAGAAAAAGGTGTTCATTTTAACGATATAGACATAGAAAGAACAGATAAAGACTTGATAGCTGTTGTTGATATGCTTGGTGAAGAAGTAAACGGATATAGTTCTGAGCTTAAAGTAGTAGAAATTCCAGACGGTATAGACTGGTATATCTCAGAGTACGATGGAATGGAAACAATAGAAGAGAATCATAGGTCGTGGTTATAACAATCTTAAGGAGGTGATATGAGTAAACAAACATGTAAGGACTGTAGGTTTTTTGAAGAAGAATGTGGCAGTACTAGGGGTGTATGTTGTATTGACCCACCTGTACTAAGAGAATCTGACGGCAAGATGTTGGCAGTATTTGTATATGAAGACAGAACGGCATGTATGAACATTATGGAGATTGAAGATTAGGTTTTAAAAAAATGGGTAGACTGTTTTAATGGTCTACCCCTTTTCTTTCCTATAATAGTAAATATTAAATTGAGTCAATACAAAGTTTAATTATCGCTCTTGCCGCCTCATGGTTATAATTTTCAGTACCACCCTCAATAACATCAGCCTTAGCAAGAGGCCAGTATAAATCACTCTCCCAACAACTGTTCCCGAATGGTCTTTTACCACTGAATCCTTCGCCCTCCATAAACAGTGTTTGTAAAAGTAGTATCAGATAACCTCTAATAGTTAGGTCTTCTGGAAAATCTTCACTATCAATTTTAAGGTCAAGAATATCTTCTATTTTCATGTTATCACCTCCTTTACACTTGTCATTTCCATGTCCTCATAAGTTATATTATGGTCAACCTTCTTTAATCCGGGTTGTTCACGGATAACAACATCCTTTTCATCCCACCATCTAACTGGCCTGATATTATCTACTGAAAAATAATCATATTCTTCGAACATACCACCCTGAACAATGGCATCCTTTTCATCTCCATTCATCCAAAAATCCTTTCTGGGTCGATTTCTTTTTTAAGTTTTGGAAAAACTACAGTTTTTGTACAATCCTTTATTCCCAAAACTACAAATCCTTCCTTCATTCCAAGGCCACTGTGGACATAAATTATTTCTTTTCTAATTGTTGAATTTGTTGCAACTCCATTTTCCATTGTTTTCATTAGAACAATGGTGTCACCTTTTTGATAACCTCTATCATTCCAACGAACTTCAAAGGTCTTTTCACCGGACAGAACCTGTTCAAAATAAATTGGGTCAATTTTAATTTTATGTTCCATTTCACCTCCTAGAAAATTATATCATAAACTGAATCTTTACTTGCTGGATTTCCATTAAACCAGATAATTCCTGCATCAATTGTTACAATGCCAGAAAATCTGTGACTAGGTTGGGACAGACTTATAACTGCACAGCCTGGAAGGAGTCTATGGAACCACAATGAATTATGTTCCGCTTTATTGTCGCAGTCTGAGCCCTCGGAATTTTTATCAAATTTATCTTTTAAAAACTCTTCGTGGTTTTTAAGTGCAGGGAAGAGTTTATATACTTTCAACACTGTGGCTTTATCATACAGCATATACTGCCTATCATTCGTGTCAGGCAATTCATTAATGATTGTGCCTGACGTTGCAAGATCCTCATTAAAAGCCTTTTGAATATCCCCATTATAAACAATTTTATATTTCACCCCAGTCATGTCAAATTCTGGGATTGTTTCTTTAGCTTCTGGTTTGTTGAGTAAATCTTTTAACCATTTAAATAGCATATTATCTCCTTTGCTTAATATTTGATGCACTAACTATCAAAAACAGGGTTAGTGCGTTACTAACAATACATCTGTTTAATACATTTGTATGGTAACACTATACAGGTTCGTCTGGGTCGAGTATCCGTGATTCGTTTATCTTATAAACATTATCTATTGCTTGTTCACATTGAACAGCAAAAAAACACTCATTATACCACACCATTATACTCCATTTTGCCCTATAGTATTCTTTAACCCAATAATAACCTTCTTCTCTCATAATGACTCATCCTCTGGATTAAGTATCCGTGTTTCATTTATCTTGTATACGTCTTTTTCCTCATATAGATCATCATAGCAATTATGGTCAAACTGTTTAAAATAGCTATCCCATTCAAGAACAACCCAATGACTGCCCTTATATACTTTGACCCAATAATAACCGTCTTCTCTCATAATGACTCATCCTCCTTTTTTAGTTCTTTCATTTCTTCCCAACAGCAATCTTCCCCACCGTCAAAGGGACAAAATTTTGGCTTACAATATTCTTGTTCTAAGGTACGAGGACCCCACTCCTCACATAAACAAAATTTACATATATATTTCATTTAGCACCCCTATTCTATCATGTCTAGGCTTATGCCCCTTTGTTGCATGGTTTCAAACAGTTGATTTCTAATGTGCTGAACAGCCTCTTCTACCGTTTTATCATCACCACAACGCTTTATTATGTCTCCCAACTCTTCATCAAGGTAAAACACAGTTAATGCCCAATCCATGGCTGTAGATGCTAATCTAAATTGACATTCATCTTCTGGTAAATCAAATTCTATTGTTGCTTTCATATTACCTCCTATTCGTGTATGTTTCCGATTACTTCCCAATATTCTTGAATCTCACTGGACAATAACCATTCATAACAGTCTGGGATTTCAACAACCCTTTCTTCGTATGGAAACTTAACGTGATCTCCTTCAATTTCTTTTCTTGTCCGACCCCCTGAGCGATACCATTCCCACCTATCAGCAAACCTAATAATATCACCACTAAAAATCTCTTTTCCGTTTTTATCTTTTATGCCTGTGAACTGTAGCCATTCCAAGTCTACATCTCTCATATTACAAGGATGGTCATTATCAAAGAAAAAGTCACCATAGCTACCAGAATAGTTCAAGTCAAACACATTACCGTTCATATACCATTCTTTGTTTTTCTTATCCCACGCCCTAAATTTTATATCTTTCATATTACCTCCTTTCAATCTGTGTTATAATGACCGGAGAAATATCCGTCACTTTTCATCTCACAACAACCACCAAAACAAAGGTTACCGCTGTCTGCAAGGATTAGTATGTCCATTTCTGTCAGTGCTTTTGCTTCTTCTGATTCTGCCCTTCCCGTGAAATTATTGTGAGCATAGCAATGTTCAACTACAAGATTCAACCCTTGTTCTATGTGTCTGATTTCGTTATACCTTTTTGTTATTTTTTCTTGTTTTTCTTCTACATTGTCTGTGTAAGCGTATCCTGAGTAGTGCATTTTCACCTCCTTCTGTAATTTATGTTTCTTTTATTCTATTATACCACACTTTCAGCAAAACTTGTCAAAAAACTTTATTAACGGGTAATAAAAATAAAATGGCATGTTTATGTTGTTTTGTGGTATAATGAAACAAACATCGTAATGTTAATCATACACGGGGTTATTATGAAATTCGCTAGAAAAGAGTATACAAAGATTGTTGACAATGAGTTTGGGAAGTTTAATCGTGTAGAACACAAGAGAAGCATGAGACAAGATTTACACGCACTATCACTTTTAGACGTATTGTTTAAGACAAAAGAAGATATGTTGTGTTGTATAGAGCTTGATAGGGTTTGTCTTGGAATAACAGATAAAGAAGTAAACAGATTAACGGTCAAGGAAGCAACAGAACTGATAAGGTGTGGTGTTATGGTTGATTGGTCAAACGACTCACTTTTTATGATTAGATAGGGGGTATTATGAAACTACCTAGATTTGTACACAAGTTGTATGCCATCTTGTTTGGTTACTTTTGGGACAGTTGTCCTGTTTGTGGCAAATATTTTGGGGGTCACGAAAAACGTGGAGTATTAAAAGTTCCAATACTAGACGGTGTATTATATGTCACATGCTATAGCCACTATACGTGTTATGGGTGTAAGGACAAAGCTAAAGAACTTAGTAAACAAGCGATACTAGACATACAAGGAAAGGGGGAACATGAAGCCTAAAGAAAACAAACCTGAAATTGTTTTTAGAATTATATCTAAACAGACTGGAGAAGCCGTTGGTTCATATAGCCGTAGTTATCATAATGAGTACGATTTTGGCTCTGTGTCTAGTGCTAGAGATGCGAATTGCCATGACTTGTTTAAGGATGAGAAAAGATATAAGATTGCTAAATATAAAGTAACGTACGAACTATTAGAAGATGAATGTGAAGAAGACATTATAGACTAGGTTATAATTAAAATAAAAGAAACATTATCATAAATTGTTTTAAAGGAGAACATTATGTCTGTAGAAATAAATTTAGCAATAACATGTGATGAATGCGGTACACAAAGTATACTAAAAACATATTGTGAAGACTGCTATAATAGTCTCCAGGGTGAACTTGAAGAACTAGAAGCAGAGATTGACGATTTAAGACAAGGTAACCTAGAATTGACTCAGGAGAACGAAGAACTAAAAGACAATGCAAAATAACATCGTAATTCCGAAGTTGAGGAGAAAACATGGATAAAAAACTAAACCCAAAACAGACGGTCATGGAAGAAGAGCTTGTAAAAATAATTAACAGAATTAAACCATGCCCCTTCTGTGGTAGAATGCCCAAGATAGAGACATGTGAGGGTTACAACTGGGACGGTAAACAAAAACATGTCAACATCGGTGGTTGTTATGGCCTGTGGATAGTGTCTTGCCCTTGTGAGGACTGGGATTGTGCGGTTCACCCTGCCACTGCGTGGTATCCTGCCATGACAAGTGCTGTAGAAGAGTGGAACAGGAGAAACAATGATATCACTTAAAGAATTTAATGACAAAGGTAGAAAACGATACAGTGTTAATGTTTGCAAAGACCTTCCTAAGCTGAACGGAATAGAATGCCCAAGTTGCAATTCTGAGTTATTTGATGTAAGCTCAGATAGGTTGTTATTATCAATGCCACCTCAGGTTGTTGTCTTATGCAAAAAATGTAACTTTAAAGGCTTTCGTATAGCATAGAGGAGGGTGTATGGCTAAGAGAAAGAGTAACCTGTGGAGCACAGCAGAACGTATTGAAGCTGGAAGGGTAATGAAAGAGATGCGTGACGACCACATAAGCTGGAAGATTGTATGCGGTGTTTACCATATAGTACAAACAACGGCTGTTAATTTAATTGGCGAATACCTAGAAAGTGAGAAGAAATGATTGCAATAGTTAATATAGACGAAACTGACAAGATTTACGGTGAACAGCTTTATTCGGTTAGGATTAACAGAGAAGAGTTGTTTCAGTTTAAACACATACGGGAACAACCTATAAGCAAGTGTCTTGAACAGGCAATGCTTGGTGCTCTTGTTTATGAACAGAAAAAAGAAGACGAGATATTTGACCAACTAAACGTACACAGACAGGATTGGTGATAATATGAATAATAAGATAAAACGTGTCACCATTGACGACAATGTTTTCAGAGCGAAGGTTGTGGTTTATTGTAACTGTTCTCAAGACCAATTCACAGAACTCATTAAGAAAAAACATGAGGCCCCAGACTTCCCAGATGTTGATGGTGCGGAGGGCAATTTTTTAAGTTGGGAGACAGCTGGTGGAACAATGTATTGTTTGTGGATAGAATCTTTTGATAAGTCGGTTAAAAAAATTGGTGTGTTGAACCACGAAATGATACATTGTGCATACTCAATACTCAAAGACGGGGGGATTGAAGTAAACGATGAGACTGAAGAGGTATTAGCTTACTACCATAGTTTTTTATTAACTGAAGCATATAATAAGCTAACCAAATGAAAGGGGTTCATTGATGGCAACACAATCTTTACAACGCACTAAAAAGCGTTTGAAAGAAATGGGGATATCAGGTGGAAGGGTAGAAGCACCGTGGAACCAGTTTACAAAGAAGAGAATTGACCTTTTTGGAATTATAGATTTAGTAGCTTTGTACGTTGGTGAAGGAATCTGTGGTATACAGTGTTGTGGAACTGATTTTGCCGAGCATGACAGAAAGATACTGGCATCACCATACTCAAGGGAATGGATTGAATCGTTTGGTATTTTAGAGGTGTGGGCTTGGCGTAAGGTGCTTAAGAAGAAAGGTGGTCGGGCAAAGATATGGGATGTAAAAATAAAAAGATATACACTTAAGGAGATTGAAGAATATGGGAGACAATGCATACAAGAAGAGGCATAAGGAACTTGGTCTGTGTACGTTTTGTTCAAAACCATCCATACCGTTCAGCACATTGTGTCTAACCCACACTTTGTCACAGAAAAATAGCGTAGATAGTTGGAGGGCAAGAAACAAAGAAAGTGTAAGGAGAAAAGACAGGGAGTCGAAACAACATTACAGAGACACAAATAGATGCCCATCCTGTGGAGCACCGTTAGTTGAAACTGGTTTTATAACATGCATGAATTGTAGGCAAATAAAAACCATACCTAAAACTACTAACAAATATTAGGAGGAAATATGAAGTTAATAAAGAAAACTGTACCACTCGACCACAATCTGTTTTTATTTGGCGATGACCATCAAGGTTCTATCTTAAGACACAAGGAAGGATGGGAACAGCTTGTGGACATGATTAATTCTGAGTATGAAGGTGTTAGTGCAAACTTTGGAGTAGATCACGGTGATATTATTGAGGCTATAACCATTGATGACCCAAGATATGATGGAGAGACAACAGAAGGCAATATCTTGGCACAGATTGAAGATGCGATAGAGAACAGGCGTAAAATAAGTGATAAGCTTGTTTGCATCCTTGAGGGCAATCATCCTTTGAAACTTTGGAGGTTTGGTAATATAACAGAAAAGATATGTAAAGAACTTGGTGTTGAGTATGGGACATGGACTGCAAAGATAACATATGAATCAGCTAAGAAGAAGTTTATTTACAAACATTTTTGTGCTCATGGTCATAGATCAATTAACTCAACAGCTGATGATGAAAAACGTAGACGTTCAAATATGGAACTTATTCTAAAAAGATTGTTGAAAAATAAGTGTGCAGATTCTTTGATAAATTCGATCGGCCATACTCATAAGCTTCTTATTTGTGAACCAACCGAGAAACTGTACCTTGTTGATGATGGAAAGAACATAAAGGCAAAATATACTAAAGCTCAAGCAAGAGATGAAACTGGTTACATTAACCCAGACCATAGGTGGTATGTAAGCACAGGTTCTTTTTATAAGCTTTATGAGAACGGTGTTTCAGGATATGCAGAGAGATTTGGCTATGACCCAGTTGAGCTTGGTTTTGCAATTGCTATTGTTCGTGGTGGTATAATTCAAGACGTAAGAAAAATAATAATATAAGGAGGCAACATGAATTTAGTAATGCAAGGCTGTAAGCACTGTGGTTGGGAAATGAAGGGTGGAGACATCCTAATTATAAAACAAGACAATATCTTGGTTTGCCCAAAATGTGGTAAACATATAGAACTTGGAGTAAAAGAAGAAGCCAAAGACAAGGCAAGTGAAGCTATAGCTTATTTAAAACACACCTTTAGAAATTCTTTTACTATAGATTATAAGGTTAAAGAACGTGCTGAAATATTAGAGCAAGAACTAAAAGAAAAAGATAAAGATATTAAAACGTTGGAGTTGGATGTTGAGTTTAAGGCTCGAATAATAGATGTTTTTATTAAAACGTTAAAAGCCAAGGTTTTTGAAATTGAAGACCTAGAAACGGAACTTGATGAAAATACGATAGAACGTAACGAATGGGTGGAAGAAAGAGATGCAGACCTTGAAATCCTTGAGAATGACCTAGATGACTACTGCGGAGATTTATTTGATGCCAAGATTGAGATTAAAAAACTTAAAGTAGAAATTGAAGCATTGAACGAAGCTTACAATAAAATTAAGAAATGTGAAGTAAAGGACTGTTATGAACAGTATCAAGAATATTGCGAGAAAAGATTTGATGAAAAAAAATAAATATGAATATAATAACGAAATAGATAAAGAATTATTTGAACTATTAAAAAACAGTGACACGTTGGTTGGTGCGTCTATGAGAGCAAGGGTTTTGTTTATTGAATTATTAAAAGAAATTGGGGTTGAAAAGCTAATGATATATTGTGCATCAATATTAAATAAATTAATAACCAAAATAACAAATATACACAAAAGCTTGACAAAACATTAAAAATAGTGTAAGTGATAGTTAATAATAATTCTTATTGACAGGGACTAAGTGATGTGTACTGCAAGAGATGTTAGAAACTATGACTTAAAGACACTGAATGGACTCACCGCATTTTATAAGGACTTTACTCTCGTTTGTAAACGTCTTTATAGCAAAATAGTAAAGGTTGCGGTTAAGAGTACATTGAACCTTTAAGGAGAAAGATGTTTGATTTATATAAGCCACACAGCGTAAGCAGGAGCGTTGATGACGAAACTTCGTGGATTGGCTTGGAAATAGTAAGACCATGTACTGGGAAGAAATGTCCACTACACGCAACCTGTGGTTACAAAACAGATATGAAACTGTGCGGTGCTGAAACAGCATACCTCCGTGCAGTAACAGATTCAATTTTAAAATCCCTACCAGAGAAATCAGTTGACCAACTCCTCCTAAATAAAATATCACTACACCTCCTGCCATTATACCATCAGCTAATTGTCTTAAAAATGGAAGCGTATTCTTTGAAAAATGTTGCGTATACCAACAATCAGGGTTCAAAGAAGATCGACCCAACATTCAAGGAAATAAGGGAGATCATAAAAGCAATTGAAGCTACACAGAAAGCAATGGGTCTTGGGGATGAATACCTTAAAGCTAAGGCTATGAAGGGTAAGCTTAAAGACGTTGGCCCTGAACTTACTGAAGCACCGCTTGAAGGCATGTCTGAATACTATGAAACATTGTATAGCAAAGACAAACGTGCTATAGTAAAAGAACTAAATCCAAAACACAAAGCTGACCCAAAATGGAAAGCTGAAGAAAGGATTAAAACAGGTGAACCAAGAAGGTGGGGTAAGGTTGGTAGACCCCGTAACTTCATAACTCTTAAGTATAAAGGTTACATATGCCGTTGCACCCTTGACAAAGAATTCAATGAGTATTCTGGCATAATAATTGACAAAGTAGGGAAACCATTAAAAGGTGTGGATGTATTCGGAGACAATGAAATATCTGCGGAAGATTTGTTTCGTGCAGAAGTAGACAAAAAATTACAACAATCTAACGAAGGAGAAAAAGATGGAACAACTAATTGCAAGTCTAGTCAAAAAGATACTTGAACTCGGTAATGACAACACTCCAGCAATAAGGCAGAAGAGAGTTAATGAAGCACTTGAAATGGTAGCAGAAATTATCCCAAAAATAGAAGACCATATTCAGGACGAGATTGACAAGACCATGGATGAAGCACAGAGAGAGGTGGCTGTGTTGGAGGAAAAGATATGACCCAAGATGAGTGTGATAACTTAAAATCAAAAATAGGAGATTATTTAATATGATAAAACAAGGAGACTTGGGTTTGCAAGAGACTCTTATACGGGGCGATTGTCTTGTAGAGATGCCACATATCCCTGATTTGTCAGTGGATATGGTTCTTGCAGACCCTCCATAACTTTACGGAACAACCGCTTGCAAATGGGATTCTATTATACCGCTTGAACCTATGTGGAAACAGTTAAAAAGGATTATCAAGCCTAACGGTGCTATTGTCCTATTTGGTAGCGAGCCTTTTTCAAGTGCTTTAAGGATGAGTAATATCAATATGTATAGATATGATTGGATTTGGAAAAAAACGATGGCTACATTGTTTCAGCACGCCAACAGAATGCCAATGAAAATACACGAAAATATATCTGTATTTTATTCAGCCTTGCCGACATATAACCCACAAAAGACCAAAAGGGAAAAACCATACACCAAAAAAACTGGTGACAGGTCTAAAAGTGGGTTCCACGGAAACAGTATAAAATACAAACCCAACATTAACATAGAGTATGGTTTTCCAGTGGGGGTGATTGAGTTTTCAAATGGAAACCACAAAAGACAGCACCCCACCCAAAAACCAGTAGCATTAATGGAATACTTAATCAAAACATACACAAACGAAGGCGAGACAGTTCTTGATTTTACAATGGGTTCGGGTACTACAGGAGTAGCATCAAAGAACTTAAACAGAAATTTTATAGGTATAGAAAAAGACGAAACGTATTTTAATATAGCAAAAGAAAGAATTAATAATACACAACCAAAGCTATTAATGGGATAATATATGACAAAGAATAACAGAACCCCTGCTGATTATAGAAACGGTGGTCAAGGCTGTATAGACTGGATTGAGGATAAGTGCTATCTTCCGGTTACTGCCGTTGGTTCAGATATAAGTGCATGGACTCCTGCGAACAAACTCCCTTCAGAATATGACAGACTTTGGGAGGGTCAATGTGAAATATTGCGTGAAGCACTTGCGATGAAAAACGAAAAGTTCATACATCGGTTGATAGTTTTATGCTGGCCTCGCGGTGACGGAAAATGTGAAAAAAAAGGAAGTAAAGTCATATACTTCGATGGTTCTGTTAAAAACGTTGAAGACGTTATTGTGGGTGACAAACTAATGGGTGAAGACAATAAACCCAAAACGGTTATGTCTCTAGCAAGTGGTACAGAAGAACTGTTCGAGGTTATGCCAATGCGTGGTGACCCAATGTTTGTTACTGGTGACCACATGCTTACATTAAAGAGAAGGAGAAGTCGTCTACACAAGCGTGGTAAACCATCACACGATATCCATGCTGGTAAAATTATCGACATGTCTGTAAGGGATGTTCAGAAGCAAAGTAAGTGTTGGAAGGGTTTACACCTCCTCTACAGGGTTCCTCTTAATTGGCGAGAAAGGTCTGTTCCAATAGAACCTTACTTTTTGGGCATGTTTCTTGGTGATGGTGACAATAATAAACCAACAATAACAACAATGGACAAAGAGGTTGTTGATTACTTATATGAATTTGCAGACCGTATTGGCATGAAGGTTTCTGTTTATGATAAAGGAATAAGCTTGGCTAACAGATATAGTCTTATTACAGATGCTGGGCAACCAAACCATTTACACAGGTTGCTTCTTAAACATAATATACTTTTTAATAAGCACATACCGAAGATATATAAGATAAATTCTAGGGAGGTAAGGTTACAGGTTTTAGCGGGACTTGTTGACTCGGATGGCCATATTAACAGGAATTCTGTTGAGATAATACAGAAAAACAAAACGCTGTCCGAAGACATAGTGTTTTTAGCAAGGTCTTTGGGTTTTCATGTGCAAATTAAGAAATGTAAAAAGGAGATAAAGAGCACAGGTTTTGTTGGAGAGTATTATAGAATGGGTATTTCTGGTGACTGTTCTATTATACCAACTCGTATACAAAGAAAAAAGGCTCGCAAAAGAAGTGAATGGAAGGACGTTCTCGTTACTGGTATTAGGAGCATAAAGTCCATAGGTGTTGGTGAATACTACGGCTTTACTCTGGACGGTAACGGACGTTACGTGAGGGGCGATTTCACGGTAACCCACAACTCGTTAGTGGCTGTTTTGATACAACTTTGGAAGTTTTTTAACTGGCCTAGACAGCAGATTGTGTTGGGTGCAAACTCAAAAGAACAGACCAAATTCGTACATTACGATATTATGCGTGACATTATTCTTAACAGCCCACCACTGCTGAATGTGATAGGTCTAAGGAACGTGCAGGAAAAGGATATAAGACTTAAGGACAGCAAGGGCAGGATAGTATCTCAAATAAGAGCGTTATCAACCGCAACAGGTATCGTATCAAATATCACGGGTTATACGTTCTCTGAGATGTTCAACATGAAGAAACCAAAGTTCTTTGTTGAGTTGTCAGGTTCTACTAGAAACATACCAAACGCTTTAGGTGTAATTGATTCAACTGTATCAGAAAAGACACATCAGCTGTATAAGCTCTACGAGGCATTTAAAAAGGGTACGGACAAGACTATCTACTTCAGCCATAGGCAGAGTCAGTTTGGTGTTGTTGAGGACTTCTGGAACCCACACATGACCTCAGAACAGCTTCTTGCGTATAAAGAGCAGTTCCCTGCTGAAGACTTTGAGAGATTCTTCATGAACACTTGGTCTGCTGGTCAACGTAAGCAATTTACAGCAGAAATGGTTGAAGCAACGAGATACATTGGTGCTAACGGTAAGATTGGTAATCACGGTGAGGTTATGGGTCTTATGAAAAGAAAAGTAAAGGTACTTTCTAATGATGAAGATGGAATAGAGAAGGGGTTACCGTTCAGAGATTCGTTCACACAGCTTGATGATATAGAGAGAGCTTTATCACCTGTTGAGAAAATATATAATCTTGGGGATAAGTCTTCAGGCGGTAGTATGATTAGTAATCTTGATTTGGCAGAACTAGGGAAGGTATACAATACTGGTTGGGCTATTATGGCAGGGTTTGATAGGTCAGACCCAATGAAAACAAATACATCAGCTAGAACAATTTTTACTTTGGTTGCAAAAGGTTTACCGGGTTCATTAAAGAATCCTGCTCAAGATGCAGACGATAATTTTATTCCAAAGTACATTTACTTCATGATTCATTTGGTTTCGCTTCAGCAGAACACACTTGAAGAGATGAAGTCTTTACTTGATGATGCTCACAGGGAGTTTGATGGTGTTGACAAGGTTACGGCTGAACGGTGGGGAATGTGGGATTTAGCGGTATGGTGTGAAGAACACGATGTTCCTTTTGAGGCTGTGTACCCTAATTACAACAAGCAGAGGGATGCTTTCAGTGAGTTGTATATCTTATACAGAGATGGCAGGTTTAAGACCCCTGTTTGCCCCGTAGCAGGTACAAAGAAGGATGATATACTGTATGAAGAGGCTGTTACGTTTATACATGACCCAGACAAGAAGTGGTATGGTAGTCCTGAGAAGAAGCAGAAGTATGGTGTTCAGGATGACTGTATGTTTAGTCTTGGTTGGAACATCTATGGTGGCAGGGAACTTGGTATTGATGATTTAAGGACTAGGAGTTCAACTATGATATTCGGTGAAATGTTTGGTGGGCCAAGAACGGTTGGAAGATACTATTAATCTTTTAGGAGGAAATTATGGATAAGATGGAACAGGGTCTTTATTTTGAACCCAAAACAAACAAGGTTGAAATTACTCTGTGGGGCAAAACACATCCAAAAGGATTTTGGTTGAAGAGGTTTATTCAAGAATATGACATTCCAAAAGGGGTCTGGTGTTTATATGCTTCTGTAGACGATATCGGTAGCGGTGAAGTCCCAGAATGTGACGAACATGAGATTTTAGTTGATATGGTATCAGATTTTTTTAAGGGTAAAAGCACACCAGACATTGACATGCTTTTGCCAAGAATAAAGGAACAGATAGAAATTAAAAGATCAACGAATGAATAGCAATTAATGACTTTTAAAATATACAGGTAATGTTATGTTAGAAATCGCATTAAGTTGTTATGTTAAACCACCATACTATTCTCACATTGTTAATAGATACGAATTATTTACGGCTGGTCGTATTACAGACATAATCCACACATGATTAAAATATTTTGTCATGTTTGAATAATGGTGTGCTATAATATATTTATAGATAATAATATTTAAGGGGAAAAATGGAAACTCTCACAGCTTCAGCTATTAACTTTTTAGAATACGCATCCTCAAACAAAAGGCAAGAGAACAAGTGGTCTAGTCCAGATGATTCAGCACCAACGTTAGATCACAGGGCATTATCTATTGACGACCCGTACTGGAAAGACTTTTATGATAATCCTGTAACGGGTTCACCAGAACAATTAAAATTTTAACGGGAGAAGAAATGACAAACGAAGAATTGACTGAATTTTTAGAAGAAACAACCTACATTGAATGGTTTGATGATGAAGAGAATGAAACGATGTTGTTTAGGAACAATGAACTTGATTGGTATCTAAACGATGAGAAGAGGGCAACTGCTGTTGATTATGCAAAGGTTCGAGAAATGACACCGCCTCAGCTGTTGGTTGAGATTAACCGTGGATTTAATGTTGAAGGTATAACTAGGGTTACTGGTTATTGGGGAAAGGTTAAATCGTTTAACAAGGGTAAGATTGGTGAACTGAAGGATAGAAGTAAACATACCGTATAATTAAAAATACAACATATAAGTTGTACTGGCTACCACTGCAATTAATTTTGTGTGGTAGCTTTTTTTATATCTAATAGAAAAGTGACACTTTTTATCACCTGTGACATTATTTGTCACTAAACTGACATTTTTTGTCACTTTTACTTGACAAGAGACCAATCTTGTGGTATTTGTAAAATCGTGGCTACAGAAAAGATGACTCAAGAGCAAATTTCGCAAGCTATCCTTGACCTCCCTGATGAGGTTCTGGAAGGGTTGCAATTTTCAGCACCGTGGCAATATGACCCAGAAGATGGTGATAATGTTGGCACTGACCCAGATGGATACACACTATCATCTTCAGATAAAGACGACTCCTCAAGTACAAGACAAGCCCTCCAAGCCGAATGTTGGCGAAAATTCAACCGTACACCATATATAAACACAGCCGTCCGTGGACAAATGGGTAGGCTAACTGGACTTGGTTTTGAGACTACTTCAGGTATATATGATATTCTACAGGTTGTTAAGGAGATTGAGCAAGACCAAAGGAACAGGCTGTATAATTATTGGCCTAAATACGTTGCAAGAGCAAACGTGGAAGGTGAGCTTTTCCTGATTCTAACTCTTCATACTGATGGATTTATAGAGGTTGACTTCCTAGACCCATCAAACGTATCGGGAGGTTCTGACGATTCTGGTATCATCTGGCATCCAACAAAAACATTAATGCCTTTGTTTTATCTTATTGATAACGGAACAGAGAAGTTTCAAATACCGTCTATTTTTATAGCAAGGTATCCAGAACTTGTTAATACAGCATCAAAAAACATAGATTATAATAAATCATTACAAAAACGCTCAAGAAGTGGAAATAAAAAGTTCAAACAGTTTGGCGGTTACAACCAGTTTATAGTATCTTGGGATAGAGGGTTCGTAACAAAACGTGCAATATCATATCTAAGGACGACCCTTGAATGGCTTAATCATTATGAGAACCTTAAGAAGTACGAAATAGACCACAAGAAATCATCAGGTTCATATCTTTGGGTTTTCAGTATAACAGATACTAAGGCGTTTAGGCTTTGGACGGCAATGACCGCAGAGCAGAGAGCGTCAACTGGTATAGCAGCAAAAAAGACACCCGGTTCAACATTGGTTCTACCACCCGGCATGACCTTAGAATGTAGGAATCCACAGCTATCCCCACTCAGGGATGAAGATACAGACATAAAAGAACTTGTCGCTGCTGGTATAAACGAACCAACAGACATAATGACAGGAACATCAAAAGGAACGTTTGCTTCTGTAAAAGAAACACGTGGCCCCATGTCAGATAGAACGTCTGATGAAGTAGCTTATTTTGAACGATATCTCAGGTTTGATTTTTGGTCAAACATATTCTTCCTTAGAAGTAAGGTTTCAAAGTTTCCTGAATATTTTGACGTAGACGACTGTGTTGGTTTTGGTAAGAACAAAGAACCAATTATTGAAAAAGTAAAAGAGAGACCAGAGAATCTTCTTGAATTTTCATTCCCTGTTAGTGAGACTATTGATTTGGAAGGTAAGACTAAGGCTTTATTTGGAGTTAAACACGGGCCTTTAAATAAGGTTCTTGGTGTAGATAATAAAACCATATCGAAGATTGTTGGTATAGGTGGGTGGTCAAGAACGAGACAGATTAAGGCACTTGAAGATAAGCTGTATCCAGAACTTGAGTTTGAATCTGATGCTGAATCCGTTCAAGAGAAAGCAATAGAAAAACCAAAACCATCTAACACACCCCAACCTAAGCCAGTAAAAAAACCAAAAAAGAAGGAGTAGCCAATGCCAACTTATGACTTCAGTGGAGAAGTAACCACAAAGTTTCACGACACAACCGTTTTGGCAGGTAAAAGATTTACCATTGACAGATACCTGTCGGACGATGATTTAAACCTTGTATCACACCTACCACAAGTTGACCCTCCACCTATAAAAAGCATGTTCAGCGAAGACATAGTAGAAGGTGTTATCAGTGAGGTTGACGTTGACCAGAACTATCAACGTATTGTTGTATACAATATATGTGGTGACCTTCTTAAGGTAATTGTTAATGAAGACGTTGACAACTATATACCCATGGCTAACAACACTTTCTGGAATCTTGATAATTCAAAAAACAACATCGGTGAAATTGGTTTGTCAGGTGAATCTTCTGGAAGAGTTGACGTGTCTGGCGATATGAATATTATGTAATGAATCTTACAAGGAGAACTAACAATGGAAAAACCAACTAAAGATAGAGTGTCGGAGGATTTAAAAAGAGGGAAAATACCCCGTGGTGCAATGCGGTTTGTTGATAACAAATGTTCTTCAAGTATGTTCACCAATGAAGGCGAAGAATTATCAAAGCTTAATATGACCATCTACAGCGGTGGTATAATTAAAGACCATTGGTACTGGGATAATCTTGCAATTGATCTTGATGGCTTATCTTTTCAGTCAAAGAAAACACCCATACTTGAGAACCATGACACATCTAAGAAGATAGCATTTGCAAGTGGCATTATGGTTGACAAGGAATACGGTGTAAAAGTTGACCCAGATAAAACAACCTTTGTTGATACTGAAGTAAGCAGGGAGTTCCAGAAATTGTCCAAAGAGGGGTTCCCGTATCAGGCAAGCATATCTGTCAACCCAAGTGAGATACAAAGACTCAATAAGGGTGAAACAGCAGAGGTTAATGGCTTCACAATGAAAGGCCCAGACGCTACCATCTTTCGTAAGGCAAGCGTAAACGAAGGTTCAGTGTGTGTATTTGGATGGGATTCTCAAACACAATCATCTGCATTCTCCAAAGAAGAAGTGGATGTTGACATAGATATAATCGGCAACATGTCCGAAGGGGAAGTAACCCAAAAAGAAGATAAGGAAGAATGCAAAAAAGAACTTAATAGTAATTCTAAGGAGGAAAGGCAGATGGAAAAACTAACACTGGTAGAGCTTGAAAAAGACTACGCAGAACTTCTGGCTTCGGTAAGAAAAGATGCAACTGATGCAGCTGAGGCAAAATTCAAGATAGAAAAAGAAGGTCTGGATGCACAAATTGAGGAGGGCAAAGTTAAAACAGCTATCCTTGAGAAAAAAGACGTAATAAGAACTGAGAAAGAGCTTAAGTCTGAAGCTGAAAAACTTTTTACAGTAGAATTTAACGCAAGCGATGTACCTGAACATCTTTTTGACAAGGTTATTGCAATGCTGAATCATAACAAGTTTGTTAGTGATGAAGTGTTGGATGCTAAACTTTGGAAAGAAGCATGTGTTGCAGAAATAACGTCATGGGAAAAAGCTGGCGTTACAGACACCGTGATGGGTGGTGGTAGTTTCAGTCTTAAAGACGTTGACAGCGAAGCTACAGACCTCGCTAAAGAGGCAGAAGACGATGACGCAATGGCTGATTCACTTCTTGGTTTAATAGGTAATGAGAAAGGAGGTAAATAATTATGAGTGATGCTCCTAATATACAATATGGTTCACAGGTAGATTATGGTACGCTATATGTTTCAAAATCTGAAGCTGCATTAAAGCTTCAGGGAACAGTTCAGTCTGGGTATGGTGTACTTCAGGCTGGTCAGCTGGTAGCAAGAAACGTATCCGCTGATGGTGGTGTAGGTAAGTATGTGCCTTACAACGTAGCTTCGTTTGATGGTACAGAACATTCTCCGGGTCGTGCATATCTTGTTGCAGATTCTGGAACGGTTGCATATGTTTATGTGACCATGGATGACAGTTACAAGTTTGCAGTTGGTGATGATGTCATTGTTAATTCTTCTGGTGAAAACGCAGAGAATCTTGGTGCGGTTACTGCCATTGATAGAACAACTGAACGGCAGAGAGCAAAAATTACAGCAACAGCATCAATAGCAAATAGTATGACTACCGCAGAGACTGCATATGTTAGTATTGAAGCAGGCACAGCTAACAACTATTCAGACGCTGTTGGTATCCTAGAGATTTCTGTTGACACTGGTACAGGCTCTACGGCAGCTGGTGCTCTTGCTCCTGTAATTGTATCCAATGCTATCCTGTATAACGGAATGTTATACAGTAACGATTCTACCGCTAGAACCGCACTCGGTGCGACTTTGGTTGGTAATAATTTTATACTTAAATAGAAAGTGAGAACTTTATTATGCCAAGAGGCTCAAGTGGAATACCTGAACTAAAGCTCAAGGTATTACAAAAATTCATAGAGAAGTTTAAATCACCTGTCAATACGGTGATATCTTCAATGTTCCCGTCCAGCAAATCTCCTTCGTCTACAATTGAATGGGAAAGTCAGACTGGTGGCAGAGGGATGGCTCCGTTTGTATCCCCGATGTCAGAATCTCCTGAGACGTTTCCCCATGGAGTTGCCAAGCATTCAGCTGAAGCAGCTAACTGGAAAGAGAAGATGTCTTTCGGTGAGACCCTCCTGAATAACATCAGGAAAGAAGGAACTACAGCAGGTTACGAGGCTGCATCTCAGAGAATTGCAAAAGAGATGAAAGGTCTTATTAACAGAAACATGAGACGTAAAGAGTGGATGTTCTCTCAGATGTTGTTCGGTGGCTCTTTTTCTTATGAGAACGAAAGTAGCATTATGGTAAGCGTTGACTATTCCCTTCCTGATGCAAATCAGGTAACGTTGGCTACTGATTACAAGTGGGACGAAGGTTCCAAGAAAAATATCATTAGTGATATCATAACTGGTAAGAGAGTGATCTCTGACGCTAATGGTTCTGACGCAACTATAGGTATCTGTAACTCTATCGTTCTTGGATACATGGCTTATGACCCTGCTATTCAGGCACTTCTGACAAAAAGCACTTATGGTAGCGGTAATCTTTATTCTGGTAATGTTAATGCTATTGTAAATGCTAATCCTGCCGTACTTGCTGACATCCTAGGACTTGGAACACTCATAGTCTACGATGAAAAATATGAGGTAAGGGCTAAACTGACCGCAGTTGTAACGGCAAGTTCAACTACCGTTGTATCGGTAGATAATACTGCTGACTTTGAGGTTGGTGGAACGCTTAGGTTCTATGACTCTTCTGCTGGTACATATGAAGATGAGACTATTGCTTCCATTCAGACTGAAGATTCAACTGTTACAGTTTCAACTGCTCCAGCTACATCTTACAGAGCAGGGGAAGATTATGTTATTATGACTAAGAGATTCATCCCTGACGACCAGTTTACACTTATGGCTGACAGTGTTGAAGGCACTAAGATTGCTGAATTTAAACAAGCACCTTATGGTCTTGGACGCAGTTGGGGAATGCAGACTTCCAGATGGGATAAAGAAGACCCTGAAGTTACTTACGTCAGAGTTGAAGACAAGGGACTTCCGGTTCTCTATCACAGGGATGCAATTTACAACTTAACCGTGAACTAGGAGGGTAAAGATATGAAGCAGAACGAAAAAAACATACTTTTACCTTCTCCGACTTTCGCTAAGCAGGCAACTGAATTTGGGTTGCCTGCGGCCAAGGCTTTCGTTAATGGTGAGATTACAGCTGATGTTAATGGTTTACTTGATATAACAAGACAAGCTGGTAAAATAACAGATGTAGCTATTGCTGTTAACGCAAGTGGGTTAGATAATGCAAACCCGTTAACGATGGAGGTGGATGTTTATTTAGATGGGGTTACGTGTCTAACCACGAAACCAAAGATAACATACACTAGCGGTGAAGCAAGCCAACAGATTAGTACCGCAATATCTGGAGAATATACCGACATTGTTTGTGCTGTACTTGATACAGATGCTGTTGACTTTTCAGAGAACACTATTGTTTCTTTCCAAGCGAACTTGACTCGTACTGGGTCACCTGGAACTGAGATGGAAGGCTTGTGTGTGTTTGTTAAATATGAACCGTTCTTATAACAGGAGTACAATCAGATGAAAAGACCTGAAAAAGTAAGGGTAAAAGTAAGATGTTTAGCGTTTGGTAACACTAAATATCTTAAGGATAGTGTATTGTCGGGGGCAGAGATAACGCCAAATATATTACGAGAGCTCGCATCTGGGTCAGGGACTTTGGAAGTGGTTATTGCTACTCCAGTAGAGAAACCCAATGGGTTAAAAGCTAACGAAGAGGCTTCTCCCCCCGATAATACCATAACCGTAGAGGTTGACGTTGAAAAAGAAACTAATGACACTGATACTGAGATGGATAGTAAAAAGGAAGTTGAAGAAGGCACTGAAAATAATGAGGGAACATCTGGAACAAAAGATATTAAACCAGAAGAGGTTACAAAAAAAGTAGTAAAAAAGGCACCCACCGTTGCTAAGAAAAAAACGGTGAAAGAGACCAAAGGGAATAAGAAAAAGTAATTCCCAACGAGAACCATAGAGGAGAAGAATTGTGAGTTTAACCAGAACGACTTTGATAGCTTTATTGGAAGTAGAGGTTAAGGGTTTATCCACGTATCTTGATGCTGACGACTATGGTAATGCCGTAGACGATGCTGCTAGAGAAACTGGTTGGGCCTTACCCCTGTCTGATGCGTTCAAAGAATACTGGTATAAGAACAGGTCTAAAAGACACTTATTCTTCTATCTTCTCAGCGAGAGTGCTCATAAATTTAAAGTAGAGCAGATCAACCTACAACATCGTTTTGACCACTATAGCATTCTAGTCAAAGATATGGACGAGAAGTTTGCTAAAGTTCAAGAGGATTACCCAGAGTTATTCACATCCGCAGATTCTGAATGTTTATTTGGGAGTAAGATTGATGCTGGATTTGCTTATGAGCCACTAACCGGAAGAGACATCACATACGATACATACCAAAAAGTTATAATATCCCCAGAATAAATGGAGATACACGTTGAGTTTAGGAGCAGACCTTAAAGAAACTTATAAAGAAATAGGTATCAAGGTTATTGTAGACGGAAGCGGTGAGGAGTATATTAAGTATGCACCTAACGCACAAGTTACAAAACCTTTTATCCGAGAGTTCTTTATTGAAGGAAGTATCCCATACGACACCACTCAAGTTATTGGTAGTATAGTCAGGTTTGACATTTTTAACAAAGACTACATGACTATGAACCTTACCCCCGAATCCCTCGAAAACGAGGTATATAAGTACAGTGGCGTATATTACATGAGTAATGTGTCTGGCGAGATATTAAGACCGTCAGGAGAAGCTGTTTGGGATGATGAAACATATCAGAAGGTAACCTCATTTGAGACAATACAAGCCGATGCATACGCCCTTGAAACAGAACCATTATTTGGAACAGATTTAGATTCTCAATCAGAACTTGGCAATTTGAGTATTGAGAGAGAGGAACTATATATACCAACACGTTACGGTATAAAGGCACTTGACAGATATCAACCAGCTTCTGGAGAATACTATCTTGTTGGTGCAGTAATGAGTAGAAGATTTGGTGGTATGGATGTGTGTAAGCTTAGCGAAGATAACAGGTAACATCGGATTTACGAAGTTGCCTAAACCAATCAATCATCATTTAGGAGAAAATAAAAGATGAAGAAAAAAGTTTTATTCGTTTGTGAACACCCACTTGGTACGACTGGAAACGGTGGTATGATGGCAGGGATTTTGTCACAACTAAACAAAGACGAGTACGATGCAACACTTTTCTCTTGCGACCTCCCCCCAAACAATAATAAGAAGATGGCACTCGAACCACTTCCATGTAACATAGTATCTGCAAAAGAAGACAGCGATATGTTCGGCAAACAGAAGCTGTTAGATTTCTTAAGCCAAACAGATTGTGATATAGTCTTGTTTGTTGGGCATGATATATGGCAGTATGCACCAGTTTATGAAGGATTAAAACAACTTCAAAAAGGCGGTAAAACATTTAAAACTGGTGCAATATTCCCATGGGATATCCAAGCAGTAAGAGAAGACTGGGTTAAGTGGATTAATAACGTTGACTTCCCTTGTGTATATTCACAGCACGGCCTTGACGCACTCAAACCCGTAGCACCCAACATTAGATATTACAGACCTATGCTACATAGTTCTGATAGTTTTAAAGAATTACCATCAGATCAAAACCTCTCAGACAAAAAGAAGATGCTACCCGGACTGTTACAAGATGAGATACTGTTCGGATTCGTAGGCGTTAATCAAATAAGAAAAGACCTACAGAGACTTCTAAAGGGGTTCTCAATAGCAGTTAAAAAGAACCCAAAGATTATTCTATACCTTCATACCGATATGGTATCACCATCAAGATACAACCTTACACAGTATGCAATAGACTGTGGAATACCGAAAGAGAACTTAAGGGCAAAACAACAGGGTGTAACTATCACATTAGAACAGATGGTTGGGCTATTAAACACCCTCGACTGCCTTATAAACTGCTCCCTACAGGAAGGGTTGTCATGGACACCACTTGAAGCAATGCTTTGTGGAGTACCCGTTATAGCTTCAGACACTACCGCACAGACCGAACTGGTTAAGGGTGCTGGTGTGTTAGTTCCTAATACCATCCCAACCTATCAACCGCTTGTTGGTGCTCTTGGTCAGACCTTTATTGACGCACTTGCATGTGACCCTGAAGACATAGCAAAAGCTATCCTAGAAGTTGCAGGTAGCGAAGACTTAAGAAAAAAGATGAAAGCGGATGGTCTTAAAAAAGGGCAAGAATGGCTTGACGGTGTTTCAGACGTAAACGACCTTTTGAAAGATATGGCTACAGAACAACACAAGTTGAAAACACAGAAAACAATGAAAAAAGATGAGGTTCTTTTTGTTCAATACGCATCTGCTGGCGATGTTCTTATGACAACACAGTGCTTTAAAGGAATAAAAGAACGTCACCGTGGTAAGAAGCTTGTTTATATGACACAGAGTAAGTTTGCTGGAGTTGTTAAAGATAACCCACATCTTGACGATATCATACCATGGGATGCAAGAGCTGCTAAGGACTATGCAATAATTTATAACCCCCATGGGCAGAAGATACTACCGGGAAATTTTAACAGTGGAGATGCAAAATTATATGCAATGTATCCTTACTTTTGCCACATAAAAGAACCTGATAAGATGTTTATTGCAAAAGACAAGCCAGACATAGAGGGTCTGTTTGATGAAGATTATATAGTTATAAATACGTCAGGTGCTTCCCCTTTTAGGCGATATAAACACATGGGTCTGGCTGTTGCTAATATTGGATATAAGGTAGTTATGGTTGGTTGTAGTTCAGACTTGTCCTGTGATTGTGACTTTGACCTAAGAGACAGACTTACCTATACAGAAAGTGCGTACGTAATGGATAAAGCAGTTGGTGCAATAGTTGTGGACAGCTTCTGCTCTCATCTTGCTGGTGCAGTAAATACGAAGTCGGTGTGCCTATTTGGCCCTGCACCTGCAAGGGTAGTTGGCCCTAGATATGACGACATAAGTAGGTTGGTGGAACTTGAACCAAATAAGCTTGACGTGTGTCCAGTATCTTCAAACTGTTACGGACAACCCGGTTTTAACGTTTGTGATTCTCCCTGTATAAACACTTTGTCCCCATTAAAAATTAAGAAAGAACTGCTTAAGTTGATAGGGGGAAACAATGGCTGAAAATAAGTTTTATGTTTATGCATGTTTAGACCCAAGAATTGGTAAAAAACGGAACAAAGAAGCAAGGTTGAACATGTCAATGACTCAAATAAATAAAAACAAAGAACTAAAGATTAAAAAGTTGTATCAATCTATTATTAATTTAATAATAAGAAAGGAACAGGCACTATGTGGATTGTGATGAAGTCAAAAAACGAGGAGAACAGTGTTGAAAGATGTATTTCAGATTTCCATGACGAGTCGTGGGTTTCAGGTATCAGGGTTGTTGACGGAAAATCTTCTGACTTTACTGTACATTTGTTAAAACAGTTTTCAAAGGTAGAGGTTTTTTCACACGAATATCTGGATTTTTATCATGACCAAGAAATTATGCAAGCAAACATAATGTGGTCATACGTACCTAATGGAGAGATTGGGTTCTCTCTTGACTTTGACGAAAGATGCAATGCGCCATTAAAGAAATTCTTGGCACAGGTCGATGAAGCAAACGAGCTTCCTGAAGGTGCAGACCTTGTACACGTAGCAAGACGAACCGTTGAAGTTATGAGGCACGAAGACAGCACGTTTGCGATTCTTGATAAAACTGGCTGGCCCATAGAGAGCCACCAGATTGGTCAGTTTCCAGACGCACAACCCCGCATTATGCGTAAGAACTACAGAATGCACTGGATACAATCGCCTCATCGTACGCTGTGCGGTTTCACAAAAAACCACAACCTCAACACGGACTGTTACATCGAACATTTTGAAAAAGATGATGTCAGGTCGAGGCGGTGGATTGAGCGTAGATGGCTTAAACCAATAGCATCAAGAAAAGCACTTGGGCTTCCTGCTGACCTGCACGAATGTCAACCCAAGCCAGAATTCTCAGAAGCTGCTGACATTGGTTACTGGAAGGATATTAAATGATATATAAAGTATCAGAAGGGCCAATAGCAACAGACGAACAAAAGGTTAGAGACTATCTAAAAGAAAAGAACTTTAAGAGAGTTCTTGATATAGGTGGTGTTCATCGTCCATGGGCAAGACCATATGTTACGCACTATGCAGACCTCATTCACCCCGATACTTGGGCAAAGAGATATCCAGAAATGAAAGAGTATGAGGGTTTTTGGGACAAGGAATTTATGCTTGGTGATGCAGAGACTTTAAATGCAAAGTGGAAAAATCCTTTTTATAATTTTGACTTTGTAATATGCACTCAAGTTTTGGAACATTTAAGAGACCCTAAAGAGTTTGTTAGAGTGTTACAGGATATAGCACCTGAAGGTTTTATATCTGTGCCTCACAAGATTTTTGAATTAAGAAAGGGTTTACACTATGGGTATAATTTTAGGGGTGCTATTGCTCATAGATGGATTAACGATGTTCGTAAAGGTAAGCTTTACATGTACCCGAAGTTGAATTTTATAGAGGCTATGGAGTTTCCTTTTGACACTATTAAACACATACCAGACTTATCTTTTTGGTGGGCCGGTAACAGCATACCTGTTGAAGTAGCTGATGATACGAAATATGATTTACCAGACCCAGCTGAAGCCATGAATATTTTTGCAGAAGAAATGGGGAAGTAATATGATTACAAACAACACCATAGGAGTTGTTGTGAACTGTGACACCAGACCGGGTTATTTAGATAATGAAACCTATTGCGGTAAGATAGGTGGTATGGGTGCTAACGGTGCTAGATCAGCAGACTTTATAATATCAAACGTTTATAACAAGAGAGAGTTCTTTAGAGGATATGACATTGAACTAACATTATACATTGACCTTCATACTGCAATAACCAAAGATGTATGGGCAAACATTAAAATAATGGTTGACAGGGGTGATATTGATAATCTTGTTATCGCAAAACACACAGACATTTATAAAGGTAGAAGGATAAGGCAGTGGCAGGACATTAACTATATTAATGCACTTACGATGTCTAAGAGTAAATATATTGCACACTTTGATGCAGACACATCAGCTTACAGAAAGAATGATTCAGATATTATAGATAGGTTTAAGAACATAGTAGATTCTGGAGAATACAAGTATATATCGTATCCGTCTTATCATAGCCCAAACGAAGGTGATGTACCCGGCCAGAACGCTT
>Ga0222671_1000158_pt1 | contig 33162 bp, 31 predicted proteins | sample AntAcemetagen797_FD_179849 | JGI IMG/M metagenome (GOLD analysis project Ga0222671, IMG submission 179849) | Saline water microbial communities from Ace Lake, Antarctica - #797 | ecosystem: Environmental > Aquatic > Non-marine Saline and Alkaline > Saline | place: Antarctica: Ace Lake... | reverse complement strand
ATCGCTAAAGCATCCTCCCTCTTGCTCTCGGAGTGAGAAAACACGGTAACGTCGGCGCCCATAGCGGCGGCAAACTTGACGCCCATGTGTCCCAGTCCACCCATTCCGACAATGCCGACCTTGACGTCTTTGCCCGCGCCAAACTCCTTCAACGGTGAATACAACGTAATTCCCGCACACAGAAGGGGTGCGACGCCGGCAGGGTCCAAGGATTCGGACACACTCACCACATACCCCTGGTCCACCACAATCATCGTGGCGTAACCGCCCTGAGTTACTCCAAGCCCTGAACGTTCAGGGGCGTTATAGGTCCCGGTCATTCCTTCTAGGCAGTAGTTCGACATTCCGGAAAGACAGTTCTCACAGGTGCGGCAGGAATCCACATAGACCCCGACGCCCACCCGCTGGCCGAAGGAAAATTGAGAAACCTCGGCGCCCACGGACGTGACCCGCCCCACAATTTCGTGGCCGGGAACACAGGGCAAGCTGACGTCTCCCCACTCGCTGCGGCCCGTGTGGATGTCGGAGTGACACACGCCGGAGAACTCAATATCAATCTGAACATCGCCGGGTCCCACATCGCGCCTGCTGAAGGTAAAAGGCTTTAATGCTTCTTTTTCTGCCATCACGGCATAGCCCCGAGTTTCCATGTGTTGTCTCCCTAGATGTTGATGTGCTCCCATTGTGCCCGAAAGCTCCTAGGCTTGTGAGGTGATAGTAGAACTCGAAATAACGGCCATGGCCCACGGCGGCTCCGGAATTGGACGCCTCGACGGGCGGGTTGTTTTTTGCCCCGGCGTCATCCCCGGAGATGTGGTCAACGCTGAAATAGTGGACGACTCCAAGAAGTCGATGTGGCGAGCCCAGGCCCTGTCTATTGTCACTCCCAGCCCTCACCGCGTTGCCCACGTATGGCCGGAAGCTGACATGTCCAGGCCTTTTGATCAGCGCGCGGGTGGTGCCGATTACGGCCACATTGACCTCCCCTACCAACGCGAATTAAAGACCGACATTCTCCGGGACTCCCTCATCAGGTTCGGTGGTCTCTCCGCTGAAGAGCTCAGCGATGTCGCAGTGAAGGCTGCGCCAGGCGATGATGAGCGGGGCGGGTTGGGTTGGCGCACCCGCGTGACCCTGCATGCCAACGCCGAAGGCCAACTCGGACCTTACGCTGAGCGAACCCACACTGTTATTCCGGTGGAAAACTTGCCGTTGGCTTCACGAGCTATTGCCACATCAGGGGTGTTAAACGCCTCCTACGAGGGGACCCAGAACGTCCGGGTAGTTGACACCAGCGGTTCCGGTGTTCGCCTCGTCATCGACGAACAAAAACCCGCTGACATCATCGAAAGAGTGGGGGGAAAAGAATTCGGCCTCAGTGACCAGTCTTTCTGGCAGGTTCACCACAGTGCCCCCGCCCTCTTGAGCGAAGCAGTCGTCAGAGCAGTGGATGCCAGCCTGGTGTTTGCCGATGCGAACAACGCTGACCTCTACTCCGGCGTGGGACTGCTGGGCCACGCGCTTGCCTCGGTGAGCACCGACCGCCTTCGGCTCCAAGCGGTGGAATCTGATGAAAAAGCCCTGGGTTATGTGTCGGAAAACCTGGCCGACGTCGCTGATGTTATCCCCGTGGCAGCACGAGTAGACCAGTGGCTCAAGAACCAGGTAAGAAACCTCCAGCCGGGCGAAAAATCTGCCTGGTCTCGAGCTACCGTGATTCTTGATCCCCCCCGAAGCGGAGCGAAAGCAGAGGCCACAAGTGCTCTTGCCGCTTTGGGTGTTGGACAGATCATCTATGTGGCATGCGACCCGGTGGCGTTGGGGCGCGACGCCAAAGCGCTCATCGGCTTTGGTTACGAGATGGTCTTTCTCGAAGCATGGGATCTCTTCCCCCACACCCATCACATGGAAACCATTGCCACGTTTATCAAGCGCTAGAGCGTGATAAATCTCTTCCTCGCCTCGACCTCGCCGGCGAGAGCGCAAATCCTTCTCGACATCGGTCTTAGCGCCACCATCATTGCTCCCCATGTTGATGAAGACGCCGCGGTGGCCAGCATGACCCACCAAAAAACCGCGGCCTCTATAGCGCTTCACCTCGCCAAGCTCAAGGCCGAGAGTGTCCTCGGCCCGCAGATTGACGGCCTCGTCTTGGGGGGAGATTCTGTTTTTGAGTTTGGCGGAGAGTTTCTCGGAAAACCGCATACTCCAGAAGTGGCCGCCAGCAGGTGGCAAAACATGAGAGGCCGCACCGGTGTCCTCCATTCGGGCCTGTGGGTGATAGACCACACCGGTGGTGTGATGAGTGGTGGGCAAGGACACGTCAGTCACGCTGAAGTCAGTTTCAGCGGTGACATTTCGGACTCGGAAATTGATGCGTATGTCGCGACAGGGGAGCCCCTCACAGTAGCGGGGGCTTTCACCCTCGACGCTAAAGGTGCGGCATTCATCGAGGAAGTAAAGGGTGACCCGTGGGCCGTTGTGGGCATGTCCGCCTCAGCATTGCGCATGCTTGTCCTTTCACTGGGACATGACTACACGTCCCTGTGGGTGCCACCGGAGGGTTAGCAGCGAGGTCGACTTTATCTGCCGTTCGCCGATACTTCACCCTGTATACACCGAGCTTTGCTTGAGTGGTACATTATGGTTTTTCTTCTCTTTTATGCTCGCGTGATTCACGCCTTTCGTAGGTTTCTCTTTCGGCGGGGACTCCTTTCCAAGCTTGACGGGTGGGCCGGGAAATCCCGAGCCGGATTGTGGCTTCGCTCGCTGTTGTCGGTCCTCGATTTTCACGACTTCCGGGGATTAGACATCCCGTGGTGGACCCTGAAAGCGGGAGGGGAGGTGGCCCACTTCTTGGCAGAAAACCCTCGGGCGAGGGTCCTGGAGTGGGGATCCGGTGCCTCTACCGCCTGGTTAGCCACTCGAAGTGGCAGTGTGATCTCTATCGAGTCGGACCCCGTGTGGGCAACGCAGGTGCGGGGGGCGGTCCCCCACAACGTGACCATTCTGGAGCCTCCCGTATTGAAGGTGGCAGGCGCGCCGGCTATACGGTCGAGGCGAATGGGATTTCGCCGCCACGAGTTCACTCCCTATATTGCAGCGATAGACGCCCTCCCCGGCTACTTTGACCTTATTGTCATCGATGGGCGCGCCAGGGAGGCGTGTTTTGAGATAGCCCGAAAACGGCTAGCTGACGGGGGGCTGATTCTTTTTGACAATACAAACCGCCTCCGCTACCGGAGAACCTTGGCGAGATACCGGGCCCAGTTCGTCATCACCTCCTACGTCGGGCTTACGCCAATTCTGCCCTGGCCATCGATGACCTCGCTTATCCGAGTGGACAAGAACTACGCTGCCACGGCTTGACTCGCACCCACGCGACCCAGCGCAGCTTCATAATGAGCCAGAAGCTCCTGATTGTTCTTGGCCCACGATTTCCCTTCGACCGCGGTGCGGGCCTCACGGGAGAACAACTCAAGAAGATCGGGATTTGTGAACAGGAGTTCTACTTTCTCTCGAAAGGCCCCCTGCCGGGAGGAATCGACAAGAAATCCCGTGCGGCCTTCACTAATCAGGTGACGTGGTCCGCCGGCGTTGGGGGCAATAACGGGAAGCCCTGAAGCGTGAGCTTCTTGGATGGTTTGGCCGAAGGTTTCTTCCGTCCCACAGTGCACGAAAAGATCCATCGCCCCGTAGGAGTTAGCCAATTCTTCACCGCTAAGTGCTCCGGTGAAAATGGTGCCTGTGCCGCGAAATCGAGCTTCAAGCTCGCGGCGGTCGGGACCATCCCCGACAATGACGGTGCGCACGCCGGGAATTTCGCTCACTTCACTCAACCGCCCGACCTGTTTTTCCGGGGCGAGGCGCCCCACGTAACCGATGATGCGCTCCCCTTGTGGCGCCCACTGGGACCTCAGCTTCAAGGATGCAACGCTGACCTTGCGATCTGGTCGGTAGGTTTCCAGGTCCACGCCCCGGCCCCACACAGACACCGACTTAATTCCCAGAGAGTGGAGATATTGCTGTGCCTCCGCGGTTGGCGCCAGGCTAAGAGTTGCGGGCTTGTGAATAGCTGCGGTAGCAGCCTCCAGAAGTCCCGTTGCGAACTCCAAGCCATAGCGTTCCATGTATCCAGAAACGTTGGTTTGATACACCGCAATCGAGGCAGTTCCCTTCCTTGCTGCATAAGCGATGGCTTGTGATCCCAACCAGAATGGCGCCGCTGCGTGGATCACGTCGGGTGCAAAACGATCGAGCGCGGCAGTAATAGCTGGAGTGGGAATGGCCACAGGAAATCCGCCCAGGGGAACGAAGGGGCACGTGATGATGGGGAAACCCGCATAGGTGGGCCCCTCCTTGGTCGGTGCAACGACTATTGCGTCGTGGCCTTTTTCCGAGAGCGTCTCCAGCACACGAAGAACCGAGTTCGTCACCCCGTTGATCGAGGGTAGGAAAGACTCGGTCACCACAGCAACCTTCATTGGTGCACTCCCGCCACCAACTTTTCTCGACCGACCGCCGTGTAATAGCGCGCATAGTTGAGGGAGGACCTCACCATGTCCACGCGAGCCTCTTCTGTTCGGGCCGAACCAGTCGACACCTCAGCAATAATGTGGCCCGTGAAACCATTCCGGGCGATGGTCTCCAACGTGTCTGCCACAGGCTGGGTTCCTCGACCAGGCAGCAGATGCTCGTCAAAGAAATGAAAGTTCTCTTTCGGGCTGGTCCCATCACACAGGTGAACGTGAGCAAGCCGATCGCCCCACTGACGGGCCAAGGTGAGGGCGCTGACATCCTGCATGGCGGCGTGAGAGAAATCAAGAGTGAGCGATGGAACATCCAGCATGCCGGGATTCCATCCCGGGGCATACGCCTCAAAAGTGAAGTTTGAGGCGCACCACCCAAACATATTTTCCACCGCAACAGTGACCCCATAGCGCTGCGCTACATCCTGGACGTTGTGTTCAAACCTCGTGGCATAGCGCCACTGCCAGCGGTATGGCGGGTGGACGACGACCGTGCTGGCCCCCATCATGAGGGCGAGCTCAGCGGTTCTCGCCAATTTCTCGGCTGGGTCGTATCCGAAGACGCCTTGGGTAAGAAGAAGCACCGGGGCGTGAATCGACAAAATCGGCATGTCGAAGCGTCTGGCGAGGAAATCCAACACTCGAGGATCGTAGGTTTTGGGGTCATTGGTGACCATGACTTCGACGCCATCTGCTCCAGCGTCTTGGGCCAAGCGGAAAGAATCTTCCAGCTTGAGGGGAGAAAAACTGCTCGTGCTCACGCCGAATTTGCTCATACTTGAGACAGTAGAAACACTATGCAAACAGGGACCAAAGCACAGGTTACGTGTTGGCCACCAATTGGGGATTAGGGCCGCATACTGGTCTGGTGGAATTCACTACGTGGTTGGTCTATGCGGTTGCAGCCGCAGGTCTTTCTTTCACTCCGGGACCCAATGGTCTCCTGGCACTGACCCACGGAGCTCTTCATGGCGTGCGCAGAACCTTTTTCACGATTGCCGGTGGGGCGGTGGGCTTCACCGCGATAATCGCGGCATCCCTATTCGGGATCGGGGCGCTCTTGGCCGCTGCTCCAAGCCTCCTCTTCGTCTTGAAGTGGGTCGGCGGAGCGTATTTGGTGTGGCTGGGGATTGGTGTGTGGCGGTCACCGGCCATGGGAGCCGACCAGGGTCCCGAAGTTCGTGTCATCACCAGGGTGGATGTGTTCCGTCAGGGGCTCTTAGCGTCGATCACTAACCCCAAAGGAATTCTGTTTTTCGTCGCTTTTTTGCCACAGTTTCTTTCCGAAGATATTCCGTTGGCGCTGCAGTTCGCAGTCTTGGCGGCCACGTTTGTCGGAATCGAGATCATCACGGAGACCGTCATAGCGGCAAGTGCAGCAAAGATTCAGCCCCTGCTGGCTCGCTTTGGCAAGAGGTTTAACCGCGTCTGTGGCGGGCTTTTCATGGTGATTGGCGTCGTGTTGCCACTGCAGGGATGGAACTAAGCCCTATCCCCCCAGAGGTTTTCGGACCAGACTAGGAACATGTGTGGACGATTTGTGCTTGATTCTTCGATGGAGGAGCTCATTCACGAGTTCCGCGCAACCCATAACCAATTCCCCGAATGGGTGCCCCGCTGGAATATCGCACCCACCAGTCACATCCCGATTGTTCTTGAAGGACCCAAGGGAGAGCGAAGTATTGCACCGGCACGGTGGTCACTGATTCCTCCCTGGTCCACGGAGCTCACAGTGCCCTATGCCACCTTCAACGCTCGCTCCGAAACCGCAGGCCAGAAGCCCACTTTTTGTGGCCCGCTCGAGCACACCCGTTGCCTAATCCCTGCCAGCGGGTATTACGAATGGTCCGAGGTGGGAACGAAGAAGCTGCCGAACTTTGTGTATTGCCCCTCCCTTCCTCTCCTCGCGATTGCCGGACTATATTCCTGGTGGAACGCCGAGGGCGATGAAAATCCAATCGCTACAGCGACTATTCTCACGCGGGCAAGCGAGGGTCCGCTTCGAGCCGTTCATGATCGGATGCCAGTGCTTGTGGAGAAAGAGGACTGGGATTCCTGGTTGAACCCCCGCCACACCGATGGAGCAGCACTGCTGGGGAAGATGTCGGCCTCAAGTGCTGCGCGCGCAGACGAGTTCAGCCACTACCGCGTTCCGCCCCTTCATGGCGAGGGGGCCGAATTGATTCAGCCTCTCAAAAAAGTATCGTGAGGGACGCTCGCGCACTGATCACTTCTGGATAGCGCCCTCGCGCTCGCCACGTCTGGGACCAGGGTTTCACCCGCGAAGAAACGGTCTCGGTGTTCTTGACAAAGTCTCCCCTCTCGAGGCTGTGGTCCCTTGGGGACTGGGTCGCGTACTCTGTGGCGATGGGCCAACACCTCGCACAAGCGCAAAAACATCTCCGGGGTTCTGGCAAGGTGATGAACGACCTCATCAATCAATTTGTGCCACCCACTATCAACAAGAGGCCGCCGGAGACATATTTTGATGTGTTGGTGTCGTCCATCATCGGGCAGCAGCTGTCTGTGAAAGCCGCCGACACTATTGAGGCGCGCTTTCGCACATCGGTTAAGGATTTCACCCCGGGGACCCTCCTTGCTCAGGACCCCCTCCGGATGCGGGAACAAGGGTTGTCGCATTCCAAGGTTTCCTACATCCAGGGATTAGCGGGAGCTTTTGAGGCGGGAAATATCAACCCTCATCACCTCGATGACCTGGCAGACCAGGACGTCAGCACCACGCTCACCGCGGTTAAAGGTGTCGGGCCGTGGACGGCAGAAATGTTTATGATTTTTGGTATGGGGCGCCCTGATGTGTGGTCACCGGGTGACCTGGGGTTACGCAAAGCCGTGACGGCACTCTTTGGGGAGGGCACGGATCTCACCGAGGTGAGCGAGCCGTGGAGGCCGTATCGCTCCTATGCGTCGCTCTATTTGTGGAAATTCTCCGACCAGTGAAAGTGACCTTGTCACCCCTCGGGCCGGAGCATGCCCGGCCGAAAAGGAGAAAAGGCCTCTCCTCCGGCAGTCCCCATGTTGGGAATGCGAGTAGCTGAACTAACAGCTTCTCAGGTTTGTGGGAAGCCGAGATTCAAGCCACCGTGTGCGGGATCAAGCCAGCGAGACGTCACCACTTTTTGCTGGGTAAAGAATCGGAACCCCTCTTCACCGTGAGCTCGTGAATCCCCAAACAACGAGTGCTTCCATCCTCCGAAGGAAAAGTACGCCACGGGAACGGGAATCGGAACGTTTACCCCGACCATTCCCACTTCGATGTCCCTCACAAATGTGCGAGCCGCACCACCATCGTTGGTGAAGATTGCCGTGCCATTCCCAAAGGCTCCGGAATTGATGAGATCAACACCCTCCTCATAGGTCTTGACTCGCACAACGGCCAACACGGGGCCGAAAATTTCATTTTGATAGACGGCAGAGGTTGTCGGCACATGGTCGACAAGCGACGGACCTAACCAGAAACCATCCTTCTCCCCGTCGACATCGACTCCGCGCCCATCCACGACGATGGTCGCGCCATCTTCATCTGCAATGTCGAGGTAAGAAGCAACTTTGTCTCGGTGCTCCTTGGTAACGAGAGGACCCACATCACACGCTCTTCGACCGTCACCGACCTTAATGTGGGCCATCTTTTTCATGATTGCCTCCACCAGAGTGTCGCCAACGGGATCGACAGCGACAACGACGGAGATGGCCATGCACCTCTCCCCGGCTGACCCAAAACCCGCGTTAATCGCGGAGTCCGCGACAAGCTCAATGTCCGCGTCTGGCAAAACCAGCATGTGGTTCTTTGCCCCCCCAAGGGCCTGCACACGTTTTCCTGCCTTCGCTCCCGTCTCGTAGACATATTGGGCGATAGGAGTGGACCCTACGAAAGAAATCGATTTCACATCGGGGTGAGTAAGAAGGCCATCAACCGCCTCTTTATCGCCGTGCACCACGTTAAAGACACCGTCGGGAAGGCCCGCTTCTTTCCAGAGGTTCGCAATCCACAATGCCGCTGAGGGGTCTTTCTCGCTGGGCTTAAGGATCACCGTGTTTCCTGCCGCAATGGCGACGGGGAAAAACCACATCGGAACCATCGCGGGGAAGTTAAAGGGGCTAATGATGCCGACAACGCCAAGAGGCTGCTTAAGCGAATACACATCGACATTCGTCGAAGCGTTAAAGGAAAACTCCCCCTTGAGAAGGTGGGGCAGGCCACAGGCAAATTCAACAACCTCTTGGCCCCGTGAGATTTCACCCAGGGCATCAGAAAGTACTTTTCCGTGCTCACTGGTGATAATTTCGGCTAGCTCCCCCTTCTTTGAGTCGAGAAGTTCGCGAAACCGGAAGACGATGGCAACCCTGTGGGCTAAGGACATATCCCGCCATGACGGGAACGCGGCCACGGCCACCGCGACAGCATCAGAAACATCCTCGGCGGAGGCCAGGCGCACCTGTTTTGTGACGATTCCCCGCGCGGGATCGTACACCGGAGCACTTCTTTGGGAGGACCCGGAGAAACTCTTTCCTCCGACAAAATGCTCAACAATGGGGTGCAATGTCATGTCTCTCCTTGGGTGAGAAGCAACTATTGGTGAATGGCGGACTCACTGCAATGTTCGGGGGAACGCTCACAACAATAAAGAAGGCGAACTCCTCACCACGAAACATCTTCCTCTTGGAAGATGCAAGGCGGCGGTCCCGAGCTTATCAATTCTAAAAACGCCCTTGTCGTCACCCCTACCTGACACCAGTGGCAGGGCTGTGAAACCCACCATTCGCGATCTGTTCTCGCCCCGCGGGTGAAGTCAGCAGCATGCTCTGTGCGGGCAGAATAAGTGATACATCTGGATTCCTCCATGTGCTGCGAGACCAGTGTGCGTCGCCTCAACCCCACAGCTCAGCGCGCGGCAGCCCCACAATTCCGCCGTCGCGGTATTCAAGACCGTTGTCGATGTCCGCTTCGAGCAACAAAGGGCCATCAATGTCGACGACGACGCAGTGTTGGCCCACGACGAAAGACGGTGCCATCGACAGCGAAGTTCCCGTCATGTTGCCCACCATCAGATCAACCCCGTCAGAGTGCGCCCGGGCGACTATCTTCAGGGCTTCGGTCAGGCCGCCACATTTGTCGAGCTTCACGTTAATGACGTCGTATCGTTCTCTCGCAAAGCCGTAGTCCGAAAGACCCAGGCAGCTTTCATCAGCGCCTAGGGGAATAAGCGAGGTGTAGCCAAGGAGGGCCTCATCCGCGCCCCGGCCGAGGGGTTGCTCAATGAGAGAAACATCGAGGTCGTGCAACGGTGGGGTGTAGCGAACGAGTTCTTCCATTGTCCAACCCTGGTTGACATCAATAACAAGCGTTGCGTCACCCCTGGCCTCTCGTATTGCCCGCACACGCTCCAAAACCAATTCACCATCAAGCTTCAGCTTGAGGGCCGGAAAATCAGCCCACCTCGCAGCTTGCTCAGCCATCTCCTCGGGGCTCGCGACCCCAATAGTTGCCACCGTGATGAGTTCGCGAGGGCTCAGAGAAAGAGTGTCCCAAATGCTGGTGTTCTGTTGCTTGCACGCTAAGTCCCATAACGCGCAATCCAGAGCGTTCCGAGCGCCCCCTCGGGGCATAACTTCGTTGACCTGGTCACGGGTAACACCAGCTTCAATAATCGGTCTCATCGACTCAATCTGCTGCATCAGAGAGTCCTGGCTTTCTCCCAGGTAATAGGACCCTGTGCCTTCACCTCTCCCCATGGCTCCGTCTTGTTCCAGCTCCACCCAGACACACTCAAGATGGGTGAAGGTGTAACCGGTAATGGCGAAAGGGGCAGCAAGGGGGAAGGTTCTTGGATACACGGTGAGCTTCATCTCAGAAGGCATCGATGACCTCCGACACAATCTCGCCCAGCCCGCCGTCGAGAGGATCGCCACAGGGCACACCGTATTGCGCTGCCAAGGCCAGGCGATAGTCACTGCGCTCGTGGGGAGGTAGCGAAGAAGTGTTTACGCTAATCCCGACGCACCGTATTGCCGGGTTCGCTCTCTTGCCAATCAGAATGGTCAGTTCAATAACTTCGTCGATGGTCGGCAAGAGAAAGTCGGGCCACCCTGCCATATGGGTTCTGGTCGCATCCGTGCAGACCACAAAAGCATCGGGTTGAGATCCCGTAAGCAAGCCCATAGTGACCGCTGCGTAACCCGGGTGGAACAGGCTCCCTTGTCCTTCAATCACATCCCAGTGCCCAGGGTCAGCAATAGGAGAGACCATTTCCACCGCCCCGGAGAGAAAATCAGCCACCACGGCATCAATCGGTATGCCAGACCCGGCGAGAAGGATTCCCGTTTGACCGGTCGCCCGAAAGTCGACATCAAGGCCACGCGCTGTCATCTCTCGTGTGAGCGCCAGGGCAGTATATTTTTTTCCCAAAGCGCAATCCGTACCCATCGTGAGTAGTCTCTTCCCCGCGCGGCGCGCCCCGGTTCCCACCGGCAGCGACAAAGGTGGGACACGAACATCGATGATTCGCGCGCCAGAGCGGGCCGCCGCTTCACGCAACTCAGAAATGTCGGAAAGTCGATCATGCATCCCTGCCGCGACGTCCAACCCTTTATCAAGGGCCTCGCACAGCACCGACATCGTTGCTGGCGGAATCTGGCCTCCAATAACGACAATGCCGAGCACAACGGTTCTCGCTCCCCGGATGCGCGCCTCATCCAGTGTCAAATCCTCGAGACCGACGTCGACCGTGTCAGCGCTTAACCGCAACTGTCCGACACAATTCTCGCCATCCCACTGCGCGAGCCCCGCAGCAGTTTTTGCGTAGACCCTGTCGCGCTCGTCTCCTAAAAAGAGAAGGTAGGGCTTAGCAATGTCCAGATTCATAGGTCAACTTTGCTCGACGATTATGGTTTGTCAAAGCTATCGCAGTGACTCATGACTGGATCTTTTACGCCCCTTCCCATTTCCACAATGGCTCCGGAGAGGTTACTCGTCATCAGGCTTTCCCTCGGGAAGAAAATTTGCCTCGGAGATGGCACGCAGGGGCCCCGCGGACAGTGCTGACCACCCGACGATTGAGCCTCGTGTTGTTTAATGGGGCTCTTTTTCCCTGTGTTCACTAGTTTTTTTGTTGGCCGTCCTCCCGTTCCGGCGCTTCTTTAAACCCAGTAGCTGATTAAGAGTCCACACGCTCGCCTCTCTCCGATTGGCCACCATCACCGCGGCAACCAGCTCCGGTCGGTGGTGAGGAGGTGGCCTGGCCCCAGTAACCAGAGTGCCCGGCATCGAGAGCTTGGGCGGTCCCCTGGAGGACAGGGGAGAAAGTCTGTGCGGGAACATTGAACCCGCACCTTCTTCTCGGCTAACCTTCCCTAAACGACGTGAGTTTAGCGAGGGGCCACTGTATGAGACTGTTCATCATCGGTATTGCTGTGGCCGTGGTGGCCGCCACCATCGCCTTCACGGTAATCCCCCATGGCGACGAGCCGAACGCCGCACCGCCGAGCACTGAGGGCACCGTTACTCCTAGCAGCGAGGAGCCGGACCCGTCGACGTCAGCCACTGTGATCGCGGAGGGTTTCTCCGAGCGATACCAGCCCTACAGTGAGCAAACGCTCGCCGAGGCGGGCGTGGACGAGACGGTCGTGCTGTTCTTCAACGCCTCGTGGTGCTCGACGTGCAAGGTTCTGCGTGACGACATCGCAGCCAACCAACAGAGCATTCCCGAAGGCGTGCTCGTATTGCTTGTCGACTACGACAACTCCACCGAAATGAAGCAGAAATACGGAGTCGTGTCCCAGCACACCCTCGTCCAGGTCAACAGCACGGGGCTTGGGATTGCTCGTTGGGAACTCTCTCAATCTCTCGATGACCTGCTCGCCGAGATTATCGAGATCTGAGCAGCAATCGTGGAACTGTTGCCACTATCGCTACTCGCCGGAGTGCTCACGGTTCTCTCGCCGTGCGTGCTCCCTCTACTCCCCGTCATTCTCGCCGGCTCGGCCGCCGATTCGTCGCGGCGCAGTGCCTACCTGATCATTGCGAGCCTCTCCGTCTCGGTGATTGCGTTCACGCTGCTGATTCGCCAAACGAGCGCTTTGCTCGGAGTGCCAACCGATGTCTGGCTCATCGTGTCGGGCTCGCTCGTCGTGTTCATCGGCCTGACCCTTGCCTTACCCGCGCTATGGGAGAGCATCTCCACTGGCACAGGCCTGAACCGGGCTGCTGGCGAGCTGGTTAACTCCTCCTCTCAGCGCACCGGAACGGCGCGCTCTTTGCTTCTTGGGCTCTCGCTTGGCCCTATCTTCACAAGCTGCAGCCCCACCTACGGACTCATCTTGGCCGCAGTGCTGCCCACGAGTTTTGCTGTCGGTGTCGCCAACCTGCTCGCGTACACCTTTGGCCTCAGCGCCGTCATGCTGCTCATCGCTCTCGGCGGACAATCCGTGACGCGACGCATGAAATGGGCGGCCGACCCGAAGGGCGTGTTCCGACGCAGCCTCGGAGGCCTGTTGATTGTTGTCGGACTGCTCATTGCCACCGGAATAGTGAAGGACGCCGAGGCGTGGTTGGTCGAACGAGGCATCCTGGGAGCGGTGGTGCTCGAGCGGGGCATCCTCGACCAGGTCGACACCGGAATAGTCGTGCCTGAGCCCGTGCGCATTGACGGCAGCGCACCGAGTGAGACGCCCACATTTGTCCCTCGAAAATTTACCTAAATCGACTGGCTACCCGCTGACCCCGCGGGACCACAAAGCCTAAGGAAGCTGAAGAATCGCCATCCGGTCAGCCTCGGAACCACCAACGAACGTCATGAAGTCTGCGCTGAACTCTTCAAGCGTCATCCCTGACGCCTGAGCAAAGGCTTCTTCGAAGCCGAGTTCTTCCACGGAGGGGTGAAACACCTCTAGCAAGACATCCTGGCTCGTAAGTGAAGTCAGGTAGGCAATGGCCCACGCACCCATGTCGTAGCCCAGACCACTGCAGGGGTCTGAATACTCCACGATGGACACAAGATTCCGACCTGAACACTCGCCCGAGAGAGCTTCATCGATGCCATAGAGCTTGTTCTGCATTTGATCCCGGGGAACGTAGGTCCAGTCGCCAGCGGGAACAGCGGGCATCGTGCCCTCTGATAACAGCTGCGCAGCCGCATATTGAGCCATGTATTCGGCCGACCCTTCAACAAACCACACGGGACCCATCGCCGCGTCGCGCTCGTCCCAGTCCACAGTAGTGATGAATGAATGCTGCACGGCATGCCAATACTCGTGAAAGACGGTCTTGACGTCCTCTGCTCCGGGGATTCCAAAATTCCCTGACAAGCCCCACGGAAGTGTGGAAGCGTATCGGTGGATTCCCCACTCTGCTGTCCCGTTGCGACCAGCCGTACCGAAGGCTTCTTTGGCAGCAAAAGCTTCAGCCCCCAGCGTTTGGTACTCAATCATTGAGTGTTGTTCGCTGCCGGCTTCGCGCTCCATGCACTCCTCATAATTCCACTCACCGCGGGAATCACGACGTTCGCAGAACTCAGCCACGAGGGCTACCCCAGCGTCAGCATCGAGACCCAACACCCAGTACTCAACAGGCCAATACAAGCCCCACATGTCTGTTGCCAGCGCCAACGATTCTTCGATGGCCGTCGTCACAGATTCGTCAACATCCGCTGCGGCGAATACCTCAACAATCAAAGGTTCCGCAATAGTCACTGACGACTCGCTAGTTCCCGCGCACGCTGTGAGGACCAACAGAGGAATAACCGCTAAGCCGACCAAAAGTTTCATACGAAGAAGTTATCAGCCCAAAAAGCCAACACCACCTTGGCGTCCCGGATTTTTGAGACCATCGCGGCTCGCGCGCCGGCCACCGAGCAACAACAGCGGAGGCCAGCAATCAGAGAGCTAAATCATTGGCACGCCTGGGGGCGCGCGTCAGGGCGTCGATTTGGGAGTCGAGGTTCTGATCCTGAGCGGAGACTCGCGTGTAGCCAACAACGCTCACTGAGTCGGCCCGCCCTTGTCGACCGACACAATCGGCTCCGCTGACAACATGACTTCAGAATGGCCACTCTCCACCGAATACGCCGATCAGTAGCTTTCGGCAGTTTTGATTACGGTGACGAGTTTTGAGCAGGTCGCGGAGGCCAATTCTCGCGGCTCACGCCCTCGCCGCTCGACCTGCTCGCAAACGACCGTTTTCGGTGGAGCCTGGCAGCGCGGTAGCGCACCTCGGCGACGATTCAGGCAGCGGGCTCGCGAAGCTCGCGCGGGTATGTGTTGGGACGTGCAATGAGACTGATCCCTCCAACGAATCGCGTCTCCGGAAACGCCGGGGGATTCACGTCTGCCAAACCTCGGGAGACTCCATCCGCCTCACCCAGGCCCTCGCCAGGAAGGGCGTCACACCCATGAACTAGATCAACGACGACCGCGCATGGCCAACGCCACCACACCCCTGGGGGGCAGATCTGTTGGCCATGAGCGGGCAGTCTTCATGGCCACCAGCGGGCATTTCTACTGGCCGCAGATGGGCACTTCGGACTGGCCATTGACACACCTCGCCGGAACACTCGTCACGATCGTCCGAGATGACACGACCATCGCGTTTTACGACGTCAAGACCGGCTGGCTCCTCATCGAGCACCCCCGGCCCGAACCAAGCACCCGCTACGTCGGCAACGGCAAACCCCGCGGGCCGAGAAGAGCACCCACAGCAGGCTCGTCACCGAAGTCCTGAGACATCACAGCCTCCAAGAAAGGTCGGAACTAAACCCAGGCCAAATCACGACAACCCAGACCCCGATTTCGATAAGGCCGCGGACGGCCCACTCAACCCGCGGAAGCGGCCGAGCGGCTGCACTTTGCGCAGAAGCCAAACACGTCGACGAGGTGACTCGGCTGGGTGAAACCGTTTTTTGTCGCGGTCTGGTGTGCCCAGGCCTCCACGGCATCCGCTTCGATCTCTATGGTGAGACCGCAATTGCGACAAATGAGGTGGTGGTGGTGGTGGCCGGGAGTGCAGGCGCGATAGAGCGCCTCGCCCTGGTCGGACTGCAGCGAATCGGCTTTCCCCTCGACCGCGAGGTCGGCGAGAGCACGGTAGACGGTGGCGAGTCCGATTGGGGATCCCGACCCGCGAAGACTCGAATGAAGGTTCTGGGCGCTCACAAACCCGGCATTGCTGCCTAGGGCTTCACGCACTGCTTCGCGTTGCCAAGTGTTGCGCTTCACTGCTACTTTCCCTTGCTCGAATGACCGTGGTCGCAAGCTCGCCCGGCGCTGGGGTCTTACAATCTCTGACGCGATTGGTACAGCTCCACCACGCAGGTCTTGCGCTTCATGCTGAAATTCTAACGCGCGCACCTGACACCCGCGTCGAGTCCCTGCGCCACCCGATGATTCGGCAGATAACGTAAATAAGGAATGAGATTGTCGTCACGAACGGACTAATCGGCAGCGCCCCAGCAATAGACAACAAAATGCCGCCGACCATCGACACCGTTGCGAACAAAACGCTCAGCAGGGGAGTGAGGAACGGAGACGCGGTCACCCTCATGGCCGCCGCCGCCGGGGTGACCAGCAACGCGAGCACCAAAAGAGCACCGATGATCTGAATGGCTACGGCCGCCGCGAGCGCGAGCAGGATCATGAAAGCGATCGAGATTCCGGCGACGGGAAGGCCTCGCGCTCGCGCGACATCCGCATCGACGCTCGCGAAGCTCAGTGGGCGCCAGAGGACGGTGAGACCGAGAACGACAATCACTGAGATGGTGATTAGCAGACCGAGCTGTTCGTTGTCGACGGACACAATCTGACCGGTCAAGAGGCCGAATTTGTTGGCGCTCCGCCCCGGATACAGGGCGAGGAACAGGATACCCAGCCCAAGCCCGAATGGCATGAGCACCGCGACAATCGAGTTGCGATCCTTCGCCCGCACACCGAGCACGCCGATGATCAAGGCAGCAATGAGGGAGCCGATCAGGGAGCCAAGCACCACATTGATGCCGAAGAGGAGAGCGGCGGATGCCCCGGCGAACGACAGCTCGCTGATGCCGTGCACCGCGAACTGCATGTCGCGCTGCATAATGAATACGCCAATCAAGCCACCGACGACTGCGAGTAGAGCGCCGGCGTAGATTGAGTTCTGCACGAGAACCAGCAATTCCCCATAGTTTTCGAAGCGGAACAGGGTGCCCCAGAAATCGTCCATCAGTGCTCACCACCCTCGACGTGGTGCGCGTCGTGCCCATGAGCGCCGTGTCCGTCGGGTGCGCCAATCACGATGATGCGGCCTCGATTGTGGATGACCTCAACCGGGGTGTCATACATATAGGAGAGAACGTCGGACCGCAGCACCTCGTCGGGCGTGCCAACCCGGAACTGCCCCCCGGCGAGGTAGAGCACCCGGTCGACCATGCCCAGGATTGGGTTGACGTCATGCGTGACGAAGACGACGGCGGTATCGAGTTCGCGACGCTTCTCATCAATGAGTTCGCTCACTGCCCGCTGATGCTGAAGGTCGAGGGAGAGGAGCGGTTCGTCGCAGAGCAGCAGTTTCGGGTTGCCCGCGATTGCCTGACCGACACGGATGCGCTGTTGCTCGCCGCCAGAGAGTGTCGCGACGGGCGCGGACGCGTAATCGGTGGCTCCCACAGATTCGAGCACGGCATCGACCCGGCGCCGAAGCGTCGGGGTCGAGATCGGCAAACCCCAGCGGTGTCCGTCGATACCAAATGCGACAAGGTCGCGTGCCCTGAGCGGCGTCCCATGGTCGAGGAGCTTCTGCTGCGGGATATAGCCGATATCGCGATTGCCGCGTCGAACCGGACTTCCGAGGATCTCGACCGCGCCAGACGTGAGCGCTTGCTGCCCGAGAATTGCCTTGAGCATGCTCGTCTTGCCGGTGCCGTTCGGACCGAGGACGGCGAGGAACTCGCCGGCTTTCAGCTCGAGGTTGAGTCCGCGCCAGAGTGGGCGATCACCGAATGAGAGGGTCGCGGAGCGCAAGCTCAGCACCGACTGTTCGATCATGGGCACGGCATCCTTCGAGGGCTGGTTGGAACATGTGCAGGGCACGCCATGGTGGGCGTGCCCTGCAGGAAACTGGCTCAAACTATCAGCATTGCTTACGCGAGCGCATCTTCAATCGCGTCGAGGTTGCCTCTCATCCAGCTGATGTAGTCCTCGCCGTCCGGAAGGGTCTCGGTTAGTGACACGACCGCGACACCCGCGTCTTCCGCCGCAATGCGCACTTGCTCGGTGATTGGGCCGCTGGTCTGCTCGTTGTAGGCGAGAAGAATGACGGAGCCGTCGTCGAACAAGCTCAGGGTGGCCTGCAGAACAGCAGGGGAGACATCCGTTCCCTCTTCGACCGCTTCAGAGAAATCGGACGGGGTCTTGTTCTCGAAACCGAGCGCCTCAAGGAGGTAGTTCGGTACGGGCTCGGTGACCGCGGCGCCCCGGCCTGCTACCAGGGACTGCATGCTCTCGGCGCGCTCCTCGAGTTCCGCGATCTCAGCGGCGAAGGCCTCATAGTTCTCCTCGTACGCCGCGGCGTTAGCTTCGTCAATCTCGCCCAACCTGTGCGCTATCTCAGCGGCAATCTTCTCGACCCCGTGGAAGCTGTACCAGACGTGCTCGTTGAATCCCTCGATGTGGGCGGCGTGCTCTTCCTCCGTTTCACCCGCGTGAGCATCGCCCTCCTCCTCGGCGTGCTCTTCCTCGGTCTCACCTGCGTGGTCATCGGGGCCGCCCTCGCCTTCTTCAATGAGCCCGGATGCCTCGGACGCATTGACGACGACGACATTCTCATCGCCGGAGGCCTCGAGCATCGAGTCGATGAACGGGTCGTAACCCCCGCCGTTCTCAATCACAAGGTCAGCCTTGGAGAGGGTGAGTAGGTCTTGCGCGGTCGCTTCATAGCTGTGCGGATCCTGCGCAGAGCCACTAATGATTGAGGTGACCTCGACGAACTCACCACCCACACGAGACGCGATATCGCCGTACACATCGGTCGACGCAACGATCTGAATCAGCCCGCTGTCACGACTGTCGTCCGCGGCGGTGGGTGCGCTGGGGGGTGTGGCGGTAGGTGCCGCGGCACATCCGGCGAGAACAAGGGACGATGCAGCAATTCCGGTAAGGAGGAACTTGGAAAAAGATTGAGAACGCATGAGCACCTTTCTAGGCTGTGACTGATCGGGGCGGAGACGATGGGAGATTGTGCGCGCGAGACGCGGTAATGATTCCTGTTATCGTTATCAACATTATCACACCATAGAGACGCCAAATGCGCAAGGTGTCCAAAGCCTTTTCAAAGTCAGCGGCGACCAAGAGCGTGAGCAATGTTTGGGTTGAAGGCGGCGGCGCGGAGGGCTCTGGCGATCGTCATGGGCCCGGCGAAGCAGTGGATTCTGATGGCCCGATAACAAAAGGTGGCCATTACGTGGGGCGTGGCCGGCGCAGATCGAGGGGCGGATCTGGGATTGGTCTTCCTGGTAGGTGACGTTGCGCACCCGGTGCAGACGATTCTCGACTCCGTGAGTCAACTGATTGGTCGGTAGCGATTGCGCCACACCAGGTTCTGGTCGCAGGCAATCTGGCCGGATTGGCACATCAAGAGTGAAAGCGGTTTTGTCGTCGCCCTGACATCGGTAGTCGACGCTCTTGACAGTGACTTTGGCCAGGGTCGCTTCAGCGATCTGCACCGTGATGGGTTCGTCCCGACCATCGATAATGAGCAACTATCGCCGCGCCGCACCGTCTGTGAAAATGTTCACCAACCCCTTGTGCCACTTATCAATAATGAAGCTATCGATAAGTGGCACAAGGACAAACCGCTATGGCCGGTGCTGAGAAACCTGAGCGCAATACTGTTCGAGGACCTGGCGAAGGTCTGCGATCGCTACTTCGGTCAGCCTCAACAGCAGCGCAACTCTCATCGGGTGGAGAAAATGCCGTGGCACGGTGACCCGCGAGTGAATATCCACAACGACCGCGGCAAGGCCAAGCCGTCCCAGGTCCGCCAGGTGCTGGCGGCGAACGAGAAGGTGACAGGAGAAGAATGCTGACGAACGTAAACGCAGAGCACCACACCAAACGGGTGCGCTGGTCGGCTGAGGATGAGGCGCACATCGGCACCGTGGCAGAAATGCCGTCGCTGTCTTTTGTCGATGACAAGCAGATCGGTGCTTTTCAGGGCATCCGAGCTCTGATCGGAGGCGTGCTTGACGGCATGCTCGCCGACGGCGAGGTACTGCCCAAGGCGATTGCGGATCGCTCCTACTCCGGCAAGTTCATGGTGAGCGTTACCCCAGAGGTGCACCGACAGCTTGCCCCCGACGCGGCCGAGCAGAACGTCTCACTCAACCGCCTCGCCGCAAGCCGGCTCGGCGGCTCGGCGGCTCGTAATGCCCGCACACTAACAATCACTTACCGAACGCCCCCTTGAGACCACTGTACGGTTTCGAGACAAACTCATGCGCTATATCGAGTCATGCGAGAGCTTCGAGCCATTATGGCCGGGAGCATCTGGGCCAGCACGGTCGCTCTCTGACGCCGCGACTCTTCCGCAAGGTGGTGCAGGTCTGATCGGCGCGCATCGGTCCTCACGTATTCACATCTGCTTATATATAGGGATGAGTGAGAATCTCGAACCAGCGGCAGAGTTGTTCAAAGCGCTATCGTCGGCGTCGCGATTAAAGCTGCTTCGTATCCTCGCGCAAGGCTCCTCAACCGTGGGCCATCTGGCCGAGCAGAGCGGGCTCTCCCAGCCACTCGTGTCACAGCACCTGCGGACTCTGCGCTCGGCCCGACTGGTCTCGGTGCAACGCACCGGCCGCGAGGCGCACTACGAGGTCGCCGACTCGCACGTGACACACATCGTCGACGACGCCGTCAAACACGCTCTCGAAGGCTGACGAGAACGCGTATCAATTAGCCGCACGTATTGCAATGAATTTATGGATGTGGTCTACTAGGGAGTACAAAAGGTGCTGCGCGCACCCGGCCCCTCAGACCGAACTACCGGAAGGCAACCCCATGAGCACCACCGAAACCCACGCCGAGCACACCGTCACCCAGCACGAGCACGGGACCGACTGCGGCCACGAAACCGTGCAACACGACGACCACGTCGACTACGTGCATGGCACCCACCACCATTCCCTGCACGATGGCCACTACGACGAGCACGAGGCAATCGCCGAGCACACCGCCAACGAGCACGAGCACGGGACCGACTGCGGCCACGAAACCGTGCAACACGACGACCACGTCGATTATGTGCACGACGGCCACAAGCACGCCCAGCACGCCGGTCACTACGACGAGCACTGAGCGAGCAGCCTCTACGGACGCAATCGAGCAACGTCGAGGGGGTCGCCGGAATTCCGCGTACCCCCTCGCAATATGCGAGTTGCTCGACACCGCCGCGGTTCGGCTACGGGATCCGCGGCGTGAAGGGTCGCCGCGGGATGCCGTCGCGACCGACGTTGAGCTCATAGGCCGGCTCGAGATTTTCCGGCACGACCACGACCGGAGGCGGCGGCGGCGGGCCAGCTGCAACAATCTTCCCCCTGTTGAGGAGCGCGATCTGATTGCAATAGGGCCCTGCGAGGTTGAGGTCATACTGAACGACGATGGTGTAAAGCTGGAGCGCGGCGACCATCGTGAGGATCTACTGAATCCATCAAACTAGTACGGATTTGCTCGAAATTCCGTGGCACGCCCGGAGGGATTCGAACCCCCAACCTTCTGATCCGTAGTTACCTAAACGAGCTAGGACCCGCGGTGTTTCTTAGAGTTTAGCAGGGGTGAGATGTGTCTGGAAGTGTCAGGAAATGTCACAGTGGCCACCCGATCGACTGACATGTCGACTGACATAATCCACGAGCCAAGAGGTGCCAATGGAGGCCGCGGCTTTGAAAAGTGGCAATCAGACCGCACTGCGGGGATCAACAACCTTCGCACTATAGGTCGGGTTTAGCCAAAAACATTTCCTAGCCCGCAGGTCTCCTTGGGGCGTGATTTTTTGTCCTCGCCATTGCAAGCTTTAGGGCGCACGTGGATTACGGGACACAAAACTGATGCGGAAGAGGTCACTGGTTCGATCCCAGTATCGCCCACCGTAATATGCCAGGCATTTACTGGCCTCTAAGCTCTTGAGGTAGGGCCCGTGCGATAGTCGTGCGATAGTCGTGCGATAGTCGTGCGATAGTCGAGGGAAGTTGATCCCGATCCGATTGCCGGAACCCGCGAGCGGAAAGCGGCAAGTCGAGTCCGAGGTTCAATCCATTCGCCTCAGCGGCTAGTCATTCAGAATCTCGTCGCACCGGACAATCAGGTCCTCGTGTTCCGTTTCGAGGGAGTCAATCGTGTCGAGCACGAGCCTCTTCTTGAATTCAGAGGCCTCGAGAGCAAGAGTGTCTTCCAGTATTTCCAGGGTTCTAGCGTGCCCTCTAAAGGCCCGCCCTACTGGAGTTCCGAGGGCCTGTTCCCCCAAGCTTTGAAAAAAAAGCACCCGGGCAACGCTATCGCTCCCAAAACTGTCTCGCGGAGTGGAGTAGAACCCCTCACAAGCTTTGGCCTAGACCGGCGAAGCACACCCCGCGAGCAGCAAAGCAACAGAAACGGGGACCATAATTTTTCTTATAACTGCACGCTACTGTTTTTCCACAGAATCCGCGAGAGGCCTTTGTGGACAACCTCAGCGGGCTGGAGTCATATGTCCCTACTGTGATCCTATGACCCAGGTAGGACCAGTGTTCTCCCCCAACTGCCCCACTTGTCTGATGAGATGCGACCTTGACGACATCGGCTACTACTGTGCCGACTGTAGGATTTCTTACCGTGGTGGACAATCGACGACAGCGGGAAAACCATTCTTGTTAGAGTCCCCTGAAAACGGGGAGGGCCACCTCCGGTGAAAATCCGACCCCCTAAGTAGTTACGCCTCTACAGCGTCGAGAACATCCTCAGTGTCACCCTGCGCGAGACGTTCAGCCAATTGGCGCACCAAGTAGCTGATACCAAGAGGACATTGCTCCTGGGTCTTCGCCAGCGTGAAATTTCCCTCCATCTACTGTCCGTACATCAGAGGCAAGAATTGCATGGCCGCGAAGCAGAACATGGACGTCTGTTCGAGCATGTTCCCCGAACATTCTTTTAGAGACGGTTTCCCCCCGGCTATTTTGCAGCCACTCCCTCGCAACGTCTATCGCTTCCTGCATTTCTGGAGGAGGTGAGAGCTCGGGATATTTATCGAAGAATCCTTCGTAATTAGTTGACGCTCGCCGTCTAGTAGCTCATGCCCTTGTGTGCCTTATCGGTGCAGCGATTGAGTTCTCGGTCTGCCAGCCTACGACTGTGCCCGGCATCACTCGGAACTACCTGACCGAGCTCGCGATCTTCTCCCACCCGCGTCGCGGATCACTTCGATAGTTCTCGAAAAGGTGGCTCGTGGTCTGGTTGGAGAATAATTCAGTGACCGGCTTGAGGTTCCTGCGAGGAGTGAATTGCCTGAAGCGAAACAGTGTTTTTGTCTGCAGACGTCGGTAGCCTGCTAGCAAGCGTTTTGAATGAATAGCGGACACACGATGGTACGAGGGAGAGCACTCACGACATGACACATCGAACTATGAACGGATTAGTTTTGACGGGCGCGTCTTCGAGGGCGGTCCGAAAGTAGTGGCTCTCAAGAAGTCTGACCTCTACAGCTCACTCTGGAGCAGTGCGGACGAGCTTCGAGGCGGCATGGATGCTTCCGAGTACAAGGACTATGTCCTGACCCTTCTTTTCGTGAAGTACGTCACCGACAAGGCGAAGTCAGATAGAAACAGTCTGATCGAAGTTCCTGTGGGCGGCTCATTCGACGACCTCGTGACTTTCAAGGGTGACAAGGAGATCGGCGACAAGATCAACAAGGCAATCAGCAAGCTCGCCGAAGCCAACGACCTGCAAAGTGTTTTTACCGACACGGACTTCAACAATGATGAGAAGCTCGGCAAGGGTAAAGAGATGCAGGATCGTCTGACGAACTTGATCTCGATCTTCCAGGAACTCGACTTCCGTGGCTCTCGCGCAGAAGGCGACGACCTTCTTGGAGACGCCTATGAGTACCTGATGCGTCACTTTGCAACCGAATCTGGAAAGTCGAAGGGTCAGTTCTACACGCCTGCCGAGGTCTCGCGCAGCATGGCTCAGCTGATCGGCATGACGCCGAGCACTCCCTACTCGGCAACGGTCTACGACCCGACATGTGGGTCAGGCTCGTTGCTGCTGAAGATTGCCGACGCCGCACCAAACGGGCTGACGATCTACGGCCAGGAGAAGGACAACAAGAACTGGGCGCTCGCGAAGATGAACATGATTTTGCACGGCAACGAGATTGCCGATATTCGCAAGGGCGACACGATCTCAAGCCCTCAGTTCACAACGAACGATCGACTTGATACGTTCGACTTCCTCGTTGCTAACCCACCGTTCTCCACCAAGTCATGGACGAACGGCCTCGACAAAGAGTACGGCCGCTTTGACGGCTACGGGCGTCCTCCTAATAAGAATGGTGACTTCGCCTTCTTGCTTCATATTCTCAAGTCGCTCAAAAGCACTGGCAAGGGTGCGGTGATCCTGCCGCATGGGGTTCTCTTCCGCGGCAACTCCGAAGCGGTGATCCGCAAGGAAATCGTCAAGCGCCGCTACATCAAGGGCATCATCGGCCTGCCACCGAACCTTTTCTACGGCACCCCCATTCCTGCCTGCATCCTCATCCTCGACAAAGAGAACGCGCAGACACGGACCGGCATTTTCATGATCGACGCCTCCAAAGGCTTCAAAAAGGACGGCCCGAAAAACCGTTTGCGCTCTCAGGACATCCACAAAATCGTGGACACGTTCAAGCGCCAGACCGAAGTGCCGGGCTACGCCCGCATGGTGTCGGTTGCAGAAATCAGCGATCCAAGGAACGACTACAACCTCAACCTCCCGCGCTACATTGACAGCACCGAGCCTGAGGATCTCCAGGACATTGACGGCCACCTGCGTGGCGGCATACCCGAGCGCGACATAGACGCACTTGACCGCTACTGGCAGATCATGCCCAACTTGCGCGCCACCTTGTTCAAGAAGTCCGCGCATCCCGGCTATTACGAGCTCACCAGCTTTGAGGTGAAGCCCGCCATCTTCGGCCACCCAGAGTTCACCGCATTCAAGACCAACGTCGACAAGCTCTTCGCGGAGTGGAAGGCCACCAACGCGCCACGACTTAAAGGCTTCGCCACCGATGCCGCCGGTAACCACCCCAAGGCCCTAATTGACGCGCTCTCCGAAGACCTGCTCGCCACTTTCGCGCCAACGCCCTTGCTTGCCCACTATGACATCTATCAGCACCTGATGGACTACTGGACGGAGACTATGCAGGACGATTGCTACATCGTTTCAGCCGAAGGGTGGAAAGCGGGCGCTCAGGTTCGTGAAGTGCTCCGTGTCAAAAAGAAGGGCAACACACTGGTCTGGCCGGAGGTGCACGACTACAAAAAAGGACAGCGCCGGTTCAGGTCTGACCTCATCCCCGGAAATATTCTCATCGCCCGCTACTTTGTGGCCGAACGCAACGCCATCGAAAGCGTCGAGCAGGAACTCGCCGAGATCGATCAGCGACTCGAGGAGCTGTTAGAGGAACAGGGCGGTGACGGCGGGTTTCTAGAGGAAGTGATCGAGGGCGAAGGTGACAAGCGGAAAATTACCAAGAAGGCTGTGACGGCGCTCCTGAAGGAGATAGGTAAAGACCGAAACTTTGCCGATGAGTGCAAAGCGCTGGAAGACTATGGCGCGCTGCTTGACAAACAGTCAAGCACCAGGAGCCGTCTCAAACAGGCGCTGGCGGACCTGGACGCCCAACTGGACGCCAAGTATCACTCGCTCACCGAGCACGATATTAAGGCTCTAGTGGTGGACGACAAATGGCTGGCCACCCTCGCTGACGCAGTCCAGGGTGAACTCGACCGCATCTCGCAGACCCTCACTGACCGCATCCGCCAGCTCGCCGAACGCTACTCCACCCCGCTGCCGCAGCTCACCGACGAAGTTACCGTGCTCGCCAGTCGCGTCGAGGAACACCTCAAAATGATGGGTGCATTGTGGAAATAAAGCCCAACTACAAGGACACTGAGGTGGGCCTAATCCCTGAGGATTGGGACGTGTTGTCTCTTGGAAAAATAACATCAATTCAGCGTGGGAAATTCAGCGCTCGACCTCGCAATGACCCAAAATATTATGGTGGTGACTTCCCATTCATTCAAACTGGTGACGTAAGACGATCTGGTGGCTTGATCACCTCCTTCACGCAGACGCTCAACAACGATGGGCTACTGGTAAGCCGGCTGTTTCCCAAAGGCACCCTCTTCTTCACCATCGCGGCAAACATTGGAGACGTCGGTATTGCCGTGTTTGAGGCATCGTGCCCCGACAGTCTGGTTGCTATCGTTCCAGGCGCTGCTGTAGAGAAGGTTTGGCTCCTCTACGAATTGGCGCACCGCAAAGAGAGCTTTGAGAGGTTGGCCTCGCCCGGCGCGCAGCTGAACCTCAGTCTTGAGAAGCTACGCCCCTACTTGATTCCAGTTCCTACCAGACCTGAGCAACGCGCTATCGCTGCGGCGTTGAGAGATGTGGACGCGCTGCTGGGCGCGCTAGACCTGCTCGTCGCCAAGAAGCGTGACCTCAAACAGGCCGCCATGCAGCAACTCCTCACCGGACAAACACGCCTCCCTGGCTTCCAAGGCGAGTGGGAGATGAAGACTCTCGGCGACTTATTCTCTTTTAGCGGCGGCTATTCGGCATCACGCGACCAACTTTCCACGGAAGGACAATGTTATCTGCACTATGGCGACATCCATGGCTCAACGAAGACCTCCGTTGACGCGCGCACCGACTATCAGGACATCCCCAAGCTCGACGTTCCATTGAAGCGAGTTTCATCCGGCTCTTTGCTCAAAGATGGCGATGTTGTGTTCGTTGACGCCTCCGAGGACGACGAGGGAACGAGCAGGCATGTGGTCGTCGTGAACAAGGATAACGTCCCGTTCATTTCTGGTCTGCACACAATAGTTGCGAAGAGCAAGACGGACGAACTGGTCCACGAGTATCGGCAATACTGTTTTCAGACCGCAGCTATTCGGGAGCAGTTCCTTTTCTACGCTGTGGGAACAAAGGTTTCCGGTATCAGCAAAACCAACATCCCAAAGCTAAAGCTGCCCCTTCCGAGCGCCCCTGAACAGACCGCCATTGCCGCCTTGTTGACGGACATGGACGCGGAGCTAGCAGCGCTTACGCAACGGCTGGCTAAGACTCGAGCCCTGAAGCAAGGGATGATGCAGGAACTTCTGACTGGACGCACTCGCCTGGTATTCGCAGAGGTTGCAGCATGAGTGTCGTCGGGCAAATTGAACGCAAGACTCAGGACCACGTCGTAGCGTTGCTCAGGCAACAACTCGGCTACGACTACCTCGGCAACTGGGAATATCGCGAAAACAACTCACATGTCGAAGTTGAGCTACTGACGCATAACTTGCTTGCCCGTAGTTACGATGCTGAGTTAGCCGACAAGGCGATTGCCGAACTCAAGAAGGCCGCGTCTCTTGGTGGTGGCCGAACGCTCTATGGAGCCAATCACGAGGTCTATCGCTTGCTTCGTTACGGAGTGAAGGTTAAGCGCGGGGTGGGCGAGCTGTTTGAGACAGTTTGGCTTGTCGACTGGTCGAACCCTGTGGCCAACCACTTCGCGATTGCTGAAGAGGTCTCGATTAAAGGCGAGCAAACGAAGCGCCCTGACGTTGTGCTCTACGTGAATGGCATCGCTCTCGGTGTTATCGAATTGAAGCGTTCGAAGGTCAGTGTCTCTGAAGGCATCCGTCAGAACATTGGAAATCAGGGGAAAGATTTCATCCGTCCGTTCTTCACGACGGCTCAGCTCCTGTTTGCGGGCAACGATGTTGAGGGCCTCCGCTACGCGGCAATCGATACGCCAGAAAAGTATTGGACCGAGTGGAAAGAGCCCTCCGAGATCCAGGAACCGCTCGACCGTGGGCTGATCCAGATGTGTTCGAAAGATCGGTTTCTTGAACTCATCCACGACTTCATCGTTTTTGATTCCGGGACAAAGAAGATCGCCCGTCACAACCAGTACTTGGGGGTGAAGGCTGCCCAGGCGCGGGTTGCTACAGGCGAGGGCGGCATCATCTGGCACACCCAGGGATCAGGCAAGAGCCTGACCATGGTGTGGCTCGCAAAATGGATCAAGGAGCACCAGCCTGAATCTCGCGTTCTGATCATCACCGACCGCACTGAGCTTGATGAGCAGATCGAGAAGGTGTTCGGGGGGGTCAACGAACAGATTTATCGCACCAACAGTGGAGTTGATCTCATCACAGCCCTCAACAATTACCAGCCGCAACTGATCGCCTCGCTGGTGCACAAATTCCGCGGGGACGACGATAGCCAGGTCGACACATCAGAGGATTCGTTCATCACTGAACTGAACTCAAAAATCCCTGCAGATTTTAGCGCAAAGGGCAACTTCTTTGTCTTCGTCGACGAGGCGCACCGCACCCAGTCGGGCAAGATGCACACTGCGATGAAGAAACTTCTCCCTGGAGCAATGTTCATAGGTTTCACCGGAACTCCCCTGCTTAAGGCAGATAAAACGACCAGCATCGAGACCTTCGGCAGCTTCATCCACACCTACAAGTTCGACGAGGCCGTCGCTGACGGTGTCGTGCTTGAACTTCGATATGAAGCACGGAATATCGATCAGGAGCTCACAAGCCACGGCCAGGTCGACAAGTGGTTCGATGCCAAGACCAAAGGCATGACTGACCTGTCGAAAGCGGAGCTGAAGAAGCGTTGGGGCACCATGCAGAAAGTGGTTAGTGCCGAGCCCCGCTCAAAGCGAATCGTGCACGATATTCTGCTCGACATGGAGCTTCGGCCACGTCTGATGGATGGCCGCGGCAACGCCATGCTCGTCGGCTCGAGCATCTACCAGGCCTGCAAGTTCTACGAAATGTTTGTTCAGGCCGGCTTCAAGGGCAAGGTGGCGATTGTTACAAGTTATGTGCCGATGGCCGGCGACATATCTAAGGAAGATGGCGGCCACGGCGCAACGGAAAAGATTCGCCGATATGGCATTTACCGCCAGATGCTCGCTGACTATTTTGGCGAACCCGCTGATCAGGCTGTGCTGAAAATCGAGCAATTTGAGAAGGATGTCAAACGGCGCTTCATCGAAGAACCGGGCCAAATGCGCCTGCTTATCGTTGTCGACAAGCTTCTCACCGGGTTTGACGCGCCCTCAGCGACTTATCTCTACATCGACAAGAAGATGCGTGACCATGGTCTCTTCCAGGCGATTTGCCGCGTCAACCGCCTCGACGGTGATGACAAAGAATACGGCTACATCGTCGACTACCAAGACCTCTTCAGCTCGTTAAAAGACGCCATCGGTGACTACACCTCCGGCGCACTCGACGGTTACGAAAAGACCGACATCGAAGGGTTACTTAAGGACCGCAGCGAGCAGGAACGCAAAGACCTCGACGACGCACTCGAGCGAATTCGCGCTTTGTGCGAACCAGTCGCGCCGCCGAAGGAAACTTTGGAGTATCAGCACTACTTTTGTGCGGCTGAGGCAGGCAATGCCGACCAGCTCAAGGCCAACGAGTCGAAGCGTGTGGAGCTCTACAAATCAGTGAGCGGTCTTGTCCGGGCCTACGCGATGCTCGCCAATGACATGGATTCCGCGGGCTACACCATCGAGCAAGCTGCAGCGATTAAGAAGGAAGTCGCTCACTACGTTGCAGTCCGGGATGAGGTGAAGCTTGGCGCAAACGAGAACGTCGACTTCAAGCAGTTTGAAGCAGGAATGCGCTTCCTCCTGGACACGTATATCCAGGCGGGTGACTCTGAGATCGTCGCCGAATTCGAGGACATTGGCCTTGTCGACCTGATTGTGCAACGCGGCGAGGGTGCCATCAACGCGCTGCCTGCGGGCATCAAAAAGAACAAGGACGCTGTTGCCGAGACCATCGTCAACAACGTGCGAAAGACAATCGTCGACGAGCAAGCCATGAATCCGAAATACTACGAAACGATGTCCTCGCTTCTTGACGCCCTCATCGAGCAGCGTCGTCATCAGGCCATCGACTATAAGAAGTACCTTGAGGAACTCATTGCCCTCGCCACCAAGGTTGGCAAAAAGGAATCCGACACCGTTTACCCAGAATGGGCAAAGAACGGTGCGCAAAAGGCCCTCGTCGACTTCGGATGGACCGACGACACAACCGCAATTCAACTTGATACCGCGATCGGAGTGGCCAAACCACACGACTGGGTAGGCAACAAGATGAAAGAGAAGGTCGTCGCCAACGCGATCAGGAAGGTTCTGCCAAGGGACTTTGACCGCTTCGATGAACTCTTCGATCTCGTGAGGGCTCGTGATGAATACCGCTAACGCATACTTGACCGTCGCTGGCATCAACGTTGACGTCGTCTACAAGAGCATCAAAAATATGCACATCTCGGTGCACCCACCACTCGGACGAGTGCGCGTCGCAGCACCAGATCGCCTTAACGAGGAAGCCGTCCGACTTGCGATTATTCAGCGACTGCCCTGGATTAAGAAACAACAGGATCAGCTCCGGAACGCTGATCGACAGACTGAACGAGAGATGGTGACAGGTGAATCCCACTATGTCTGGGGCGAGCGGCTCAGACTCAACGTAAGCGAGACGGCAGCGCGACCGCGCGTGGAAATTCTTGGATCAAAACTTCAACTGACTTCACCGGCAATAGCAGACTCATCGCGCAGTCGCAGGCTTCTTGAAGCTTGGTATCGCAAACAGATCAAGGAAGCGATCCCTCCACTGATCGAAAAGTGGGAGCCAACCATCGGGCAAAAAGTGAACGGCTGGACCGTTCGCCGAATGAAAACCAAATGGGGCTCGTGCAACCCAGAGTCAGGAAATCTCTGGTTCAATATCGAGCTGGCCAAGAAGCACCCAAACTGCCTTGAGTACATCCTCGTTCACGAGATGACCCACTTCCACGAGCGAACTCACAATGACCGATTCGTTGAACTGATGGACCAGTACCTCCCGAGCTGGCGTCGGACAAGAGACGAACTGAACGGTGCTCCTTTGGCCGAGGAGAAATGGGCGTCCTAAAAAATATCCTTCGCGATCCTCAGCGCTTTTGCTTTCGCCTCAGAGCAAGTTTTATGTACTTGATGAATTCCTCAGAAGTTCGTCTCTTTTGGCCCGGAGATCATCGATTTTGCTGTAGGCCTTCACCTCGGCCACCCCCAACCTTGACCTATCCGACGGGGTGAAACCCAAAAGGCTCAAGTTGCCGCTAATCAGCTTCTCCACATCGTTGAGCGACATGTGAATTGATCTATCAGTGGGATTGTCCGTCAGAGCCGCCAGAAGAAGCGCCCGGCGATCGATTTGCTCACACACCAGCTGCAGCAACTGTGAGTCAGTTCTCCCAGAGACCCATATCTCGCCCTGGCCAAAAACATCATCCCAAAGCCGTCGACCATCTACCCCAAGAGGGCGCAACGGAGAAACGGGTCCCGCTTCCAAATCGAAGACATTAGCCCTTTCGGGTAAAGCACGTTTCCCTGGGTTTCCACGACGGCGCTTGAGCTCTATTGGGACTGACGGGTTAGGAATGGGGTTCTCCTTCTGAAAGTTTTGAACTGCGGAAATGTGTGTCGACCTAAACTAGGGGGTTTCTGGTCTGCGCCGCCTAAGGTTTGACCCCACCCCCATTAGCGGCCGGGGGGAGGATGGCCCCCTGAGTGAGCAGCTCCTGCAACTGATCATCGATCGGGTTGACGCTCAGATAATTCGCTACATTGTTTGAGAATGTGTTGGCGAGCGTTTGGCTGTACGGCGCGTAAATAGATTTCGTCGTATCCAGGCGGGTGTGACCAGCACCTTGACTAACAGCCTCGATCGGCGTTCCGCTCTCAATCGCTAGAACGACTGCGGTGTGACGAATGTCATGGATCCTGATCCGGCGGATGTTATGGGCTTCAAGAACTCGGTGAAGCATTCTTTGAACCGTTCCCGGCCGCTGAACTGTCCCATGCTTTGTGGAAAACACCCACGCAGCACCGTCACGAAGTACTGGATGGTCGATATTGTCCCGGTGGCGCAAAATAGCCTCAATGACCCGTGGGCTCAGCACCAAAGTTCTACGACTCGAGAGTGTTTTTGTGTCACCCTCCACAACCACCGTTCTTCTTGACCCGTCAGGTCTGAAGGTTTGGACTTCCCGGATTGATCTATTGATTGTGAAGGTGCCCGAATCGAAGTCAAAATCGGACCATTTCAGGCCCAGGGCTTCTGATTTCCGGAGACCAAAGTAGACCAGTAAAACAGTAAACAGCTCGACCGGCGAATTTCTTACTGCGGCGAGGACTTGTTGAGCCTCACTCAGCGACCAGGGTTCTTTGACGTTAACCATGTCGCGGCGAGTTCTCCGATACACGGGAGTATTGGTGACCGGATTACGCACAATGTAGCCATTGGACAGCGCGGCTCTCATGACCGCGTTCAATACCTGCCTGACACCATTGATAGTGAAATTAGATTTTCCAGAGCAATGAAGCTCCTTCAACCACCCCGTGACATCGTTGGTGTTGATCTGCGCGATTGGTCTCTTCCCAAACGTCGGAAGAATGTACGTCTCTAGCTTGTAACGGTAATCATGCGTCGTGGCCTCCCGGACTTGCGGAGCTTTAGTGTCATAAAGCCACCGAAGAGCAAAACTGTGAAAGAGTTCCCGGCCCTGAGGAGCCAGCGCACCATTCGCCGCGTCCGCCATAATCTGTTGACCTTATCGAAGCGCCGCGCTCTTCGTGGGAGCTGTTCTTCTGACAAAACGGGGTCGACCATTGGGTTTCACTCCGACCTGCACGTCAACTTTCCACACCCGTTTACCCGACGGGTTGGATGCCATAAATACGGAAGGAGCCCTAGTCATCGCCCACCCCGGTAGTCCTTGGCAAGTTGTGTCCGTGACTCACGGTAGTCCGCGAGGGCTGTCTCAGAAATTCTGACTGTGCGCCGAATTCGCGTGACCGCTATCTCGTTATTGGCGATGAGGCGCACAACTGTGGACCGAGAGACAGCGAGGTTCTCTGCAACAGCTTCGACGGTTAGTAAGGGCATCATCATGATTAGAACCCCATAATGCACCCGTTCGAACATATATTCGAAAGGCAAATTCCCAAGAACGGACAACCGCAGGCTTGGAGAGCCCCAAACGACTGACATATCCACTGACATGAACAATTTCCCCTCTGATCGAGGAGCCCCAGCTTTCGTAGGAGAAGCTAGGGATCAAGAAGCCAAACTAGTGGCACGCCCGGAGGTGTCCTGGTTCATGACATCGTTCATATCTCTCTCACGACATAGTTCATAGTCCCTGAAAGGGTCAAACCTTTCCTCGGGGGGTTCGTTATCTGATGTGTCACGACATAGTTCCCACCAGAATGAGGAATGTCAAAGTCACGAATCATTGTTCTCTCCGTCACCCAACAAGGCCTCACGAAAGCCGAAGTCGCCCGAAAATATGG
>Ga0222671_1000149_pt1 | contig 35805 bp, 60 predicted proteins | sample AntAcemetagen797_FD_179849 | JGI IMG/M metagenome (GOLD analysis project Ga0222671, IMG submission 179849) | Saline water microbial communities from Ace Lake, Antarctica - #797 | ecosystem: Environmental > Aquatic > Non-marine Saline and Alkaline > Saline | place: Antarctica: Ace Lake... | reverse complement strand
AATGTTTTTAAATAAACTCCAAGAACTTTAAAAGGTTTAGGTAAAGAAGCAAAGTCTGTTGGATAACCTTTTTTGATTAACATGTTATCGCCATTAGATAGAGTAAAATTAATATCCTTTACCAGTTTAAAGGGCTTATTCTTTATACCTGAATATGTAAGTATTGCTCTTGGTAGTTTCATTATATTCTATCTTTAATAAATATTAGTGATGTTTCAATAGAAGCTAGTCTTGTTTGTATGTCTACTAAAACCAATTGGCTACTATTTTGTTTTTCTTTAAGTTCTGAAATATTGTCTGTATTTACTTGTATTTGAGTTCCAAATGTTACCCACTGAACTACGAGTTGAATAACAAATATGTATATAAACCAATTCTTTTTTAAGTGTGGTAAGTCCATGTTAATCTTTTAAATTTCTGAATTTAAGTCTTCTCTCTAATCTATTAGATTTATTGATAATAGTTGCTACTACATCTTTAACTATTTCTTCTTGTGTTTTCTCTATTGTTGGCATGTTTTTTGTTAATTATTACCACGTTGCGATTGCTGTTCTTTTCCAAGTGTCTGTAGCTGTGCAAACATATACATAACTTGAATCCCATCTAATCTCTCCCTTTGCACCAGTTGCAGAAGCAGAAGCAGGTGTTGAATCATTTCTAACTCTTATTGCATCTGAATTTATATCTAATGCTTCTGTTGGGGCTGTTGTTCTAATACCAATATCACCATTGGCATCAATTTGTAATAAGGTATCAGAGCCATTTGCAAATGTGTATAAAGTTCTATTTACCACAGCCCCATCTAAATTATTATTAGGGTCAGCAGCATTATCTGTATTAAATACTTCAAAATGAACAATTCCAAATCTGTTTATATTAGTTATATCTTGACTCGTAGGAATAAGCCCTCTAAAGTTTAGAGAATAAATATACCCTGAACCATAATTACTATCTTTATATCCTATAAATGTTGGTGCAAAGTTGGCAGCAGTAGAAGTTCCATTACCAACACCAAAGAAGTCGTTACCAGCATCTGAAACATTAGCTTTTAGTAAAGTTTCTCTACCAGAAATACCTGTGGCTTGTAAGTGGAGTAATTCGTCTGGTGTATCTGTTCCTATACCTACGTTACCATCTTGGCTTAATCTCATTTTTTCTGACCAATCACCTTCTCCTGTATCTCTTGTAAAGAATCTCAAAAAACCTTCGTCTTTGTTTGTTGTATCATCCCCTGAGGCAAATACTACTCCATTGACTCTGTTTCCATTCCAATACCCCGTAAAACCTCCTAGTCCTGAACCAGTAGATGTTCGGTTTGAATCGAAATTAATAGTTGTTGAAGAGTTATGTGTATTCTTTAGAGTCATTCTTGCTCCGTATCCGCTCGATGCTTCCAGATGTAGCATTTCATCTGGTGCTGTTGTCCCTATACCTACATTACCAGTAGATTCATCTAAATATAAAATTGTTGCATTAGAACTATCTTCAAACTCTACATCTACACCTGATGTCATTGTATATAAAGATTTTGCTGTATTGTCTGACAATAGTGAAATACCAGCTAGAGTTTGAACCTCTGTTGTTAAATATGTATTTGAATCAACACTTCCATCTGCTTTTAGAAACTGTGATGAAGTTCCTCCTGTCTTTGTGAAAGATAATGCTTCTATGTTGTTGGTAGTGATTGAACCATTGTCTGTAACTTCTTGTAGAGTATCTTGTGTTGCTAGTTGGTCTGAAATGTATGTTGTGAGGTCTGTTTGGTCTGTTAGAGTTCCATTGATATTTCCCCAGTTAATAGTAGTTAGTTCGGTAGGGTCTACTGTGATGTCAACCTGATTTCCATTCAAAGCAACGTCTAATCCCGTACTGAAGTTTAGTCTTTTTGATAATCCTTTCTTTACGCCGTCCTCTAATATCTCAATATTTCCAGATGGTGTATATGTAGGGAAAGGTCTTCTTGCCATTTCAGATACTTCTTTGTAATCACCAAGACCACGAATTGAATTAATATCTAGTCTTTCATCTCCATTAAGTATTTCTAAACTGTCTCTTACTTTTTCTCCAAGAACAGGAATGTTTTTAGCAATACTCTCTGATGTAGGTATAAGCGTTTTTAATGTAACCTCAGCTAATTTAGATGCCTTTAAGGCTACTTTGTCTGTATCGAAAACCTCTCTGATTGTCTCTGTATTGTTTATAACCTTTTCTGCAACAGGAACTTTAATAGCCTTGACAATCTCCTTTTTGTCTTGTGAAGTTAGAACATAGTCTGCTCCGTTCTTTACAACAGGAATAAGAGGCTTAATAAGTTTAATTATTTCCTCTTTAGTTGGTGTCTCTCCTTTATCTCCTTTTACTCTCTTTAATATGTTTTTAAGCTCTGGGATTTCCTCGTCAATCTTTTCTTCGATATCTAATAGGTATTTAAATAAAGCTAATTCTCCGTCTTGAGCTAGTTGAGATATTCGTTCTATTTTTTTACGTTTTTTTTCGTCCATATTGTTTAATTATACCATTTATGCTTTACAAATGTTAGGGAGGTGGTAGAGTTTAGGCATGAGTATATTAATCTTTATTATTGGTTGTGCTGTCTTTGGCTGGAACATGTTGTGGATATGTCCACTTATAATGTTCTTCAAGGGTTTTGTTGAATATCTAGTAGAGTAGTTATTTAGCCGATTCTAATATTTTAACTATTTCATCATCGGTTTTACCTTTTAATGCTTTATTAATTAATTTAAGGTTGTCGGCTAGTCGTTTTTCTAAATCAAGTGCATTAAATACTTTGTTACCAACTCCTCTTGGCAGTATTCCTCCTATTACACCTCTAACAGCTCCACCAGTTACAACGTCTGCTGTTTTTGATACAACATACCCAAGTTTTTCTAGTAGCCCTCTGTCTGATATTTTTTGTTGTAGTTTATTAACAGCCTCAATGTTTTTTTGAACAAGTTTGCTTGTGTTAAACATAGAACTAATTACAGAGTCTATTTCTTGTGCTTCTTTACTTCCTATACCTTTTCTTGCAACACTCTTTAATCCTTTTCTGGTGTTCTCAAATAGTTGTGCGTTTACACTTGTTAATGGGTCACCTAATTTACTGAAAGCTTTACTTCCAAACTCTTGACCATACTCTCTGGCAATATTATTTACTTCTAGTTTAGTAAGACCTGTTTTTTTAGCCTTACTTACTAAGTCTTTAATGTTTTGTGCTTTAGCACCATCACCAATCTTTGCATATAATTCTGCAAGGTCAGTTAATGCTCTATTAACATAATTAGTTTTAATAACTTTACCAGAAGTTGATTTTGTTTCTGTTGTTAGTTTATTAAGTTTAGTTGGTGTTACATCTTGTCCAAGAACCTTATCAACACCTTTAGATAGTGAGCTAATTCTTGTTTGAAGTGCCTTACCTAAATCATCGTATGTTTTTACACTTGTTGTATCTAAATTAGATAATGCTTTAACTCCTTTTTCAACATCTTTTGATTTACCTTGTATAATCTCTCCAACAACATCTGTTACTTTCTTTTTGGGTTTAATTAAATTCTTTCCTACTGGAACTACTGTATCAATAGTTTCTTTTGCTATTTTAACTCCCTTTGTTGCTATATCTGTTGCAACGTCTAATCCTTGTTTACTTATTTGAGCTAATGGTTGTTTCAAAGCTGTTGCACCTTTAAGACCCACAATGTCTAGCATTGCTTCTAAAAATTCTCCTGATGTTCTAAGGTCTTGTTTTCTATCTTCTGGTAAAAGACCATAACTGTTTACAAGTGATTGAACTGACTCTGTATTAAATAGTTTTTCTGCTCCAACCTGTGCAACCTCTGCTACCTTGTCCTCTGCTGATTGTGGTAGGGCTACTTTACCTACTCCTACAGTTACATCTCCTATAGCACCACTAACACCTCCCACAACAGAACTGGCAATATCAAAACCAGCTTTAACAGGGTTTCTTTCTCCAGATTGAGACTTTTGAAAATCGCTTACAACTTCTTCTCCAGCTTCTTTAAATGAACCTACTACAGATTTTCCAGTTTCTACAACATCACCCAGAGTTTCTTTAATAAAACCTTCTTTCTTAGGTTCTAGAACATTGCTTCCATATTGTTCTTCAAATTGTTTTTTTGTTATTGTTGCCATATTAGTCTAGTATTCGCTCTAATTGCGTTAATGTTTCGTCTGCATTTTCATACCAAATATTACCATCATCTGTTGTAATTAAGCCAATATCTTCTGGTAGTCCTCCCCTAATGATATAGTCCATACTTGCAAACCTGTTAATCTTATCTAGTTCTGCTTGGAATTTAGCAGGGCTAGTTTGATATCCTTCTGTTTTCTTTCCTATTAGTTTTTCTTCTTTCCAGTTTTCTATTTGAGTAGCAGATGCACCAAGTATCTTCCATTCTGCATTAGATAATGCACCAAAAGTTGCTCCTTGTGCTTTTGCGTTTTGTAACTCTGTTAAGGACAGACTTGATACAAGTTGTTCAACACTAGCAACGAAGTCTGATTTACCTGCTGTAAATACACTGGCAGGAGATAGCCTTGCCGCTCTGTTTGTTCCTACCGCATTGTTTAGATAACTATTGTTAATCAAGCTGTCAACCTGCAGTATTTTTTCTTCTTTTTGTAATTTACCTAATGGTGTTAGGCTATCGCTTGAAGATGATACTGGTGCGGGCTCAAACTGTCCTGTTTCTGAATTAAATACTGAATCTACACCATTAACTTTTACAATCTTTGGAGTTTCACCTCCTCCACTCATAGCGTCTATACTTGCTTTGTAATCAACCAATTCTTTCTGTTGCTCAAAATCTGTTTCATCTTGTTGTATTTTAAAGTTTTGGTCTAATGTTAGTTTTTCACTTGCTGTTAAATCATTCTGTAGAGCATCTCTTGTAGCGTTATATACTTGGAATTGGTAATCCCTAAAATCTTTCATGTCAGCTACTCTTGCATCATATGTTTCTCTGGCTCCAGTTAAATCATCATTTGCAATTTTATATTGAAAAGAAAGATTTGCTAATTCTTTATTAGCTTCTTGTGATAATTGATTTATTCTTCCTGCTAAAGCACCACCAAAATTTCCTTGTGCGTTTTTTTCTAATTCTGCAATTTGGTCTTCGTATCTTGTTTTAACACTAATAATTTTATTATCTAAATCAATAGCTTTTTTACGTTTTTCATCAAGTCGAAGTTCTTCTCTAACTGCTTGAGTATTAATTTGTCCACCCTCTCCCAATTGGTCTTGTAAAAATTGTTGTGTTTTGTCTTGTAAAGAAGTAACGGGTGCCTTTGGAGGTATCGCCTGAGCCTCTGAGATGTTTGTAGCGGCGTTTATTCTTGTATTAGTAGGGTTTGGTGGTAAAGCAGTTGGATTAACTACTGGAGTCGGTTTTAAATTATTTGAATTAATAGTAGTTACACCGGCAGCTAAGTTACCTCCAACTGAACTAGCTGTTTCTGATTGACGTGAAATTTTGTCTTGTGCAGCAGATACAACAATATCTCTAGCCTCTTTGTTTCCTGCTAGTGCTGTTCCTATATTTGTTACTTGTTCTCTCGTTAGTGGTGCCATATATTATACTTATTATACCATTTATTTACCAGCCCGTAGTTGAACATCATTATCAACCATTAATTCTTCTTCTTGTATTGATATTCCCCTAAACTCTGTTTTTATCTGCAACCATTTAGCTTTAACATTAAGTTCTGCAAATTGTTCATAACCAAGGTCATTGTTTGGTGAGTCTTTTGTAATTACTCCTAATTTAATCCAATTAGAAAAAGTTGCTACTACCCTGTCATCTGCCACTACATTTTTAACCGTTTCGTCTATTGTTACTGTATAAGTCCCTGATGATTCAGTTATAGCTGTAATATGTGCAAGATAACCTGCTCCAACCCCTGCCACAAATTCTACCTCGTTGCCTATTACCACATCTGACAAATCTTGTGTTGTTGTAAATGAAGTTGTATTTACCCATGTTGCTGGTGCTTGTAATCTTTCAACCCAATTAGGAAGTGTGTTTTCTTCTGTTCTGTATTTAACAATTATTTTATCTTCTTCATAGACTAACTTTTTGAACTTTTTAATTACAGATTTAAAATTGTCTATTAAGTTTTGTGATTCCATTCTAGGAGTAATCCAATACCCTCTGTTTTCTTGATTTGTTTGTGTGGCAAATAATCCATTTCTATTAAGAGATGTTGACGTTCCTGCTTGTATATTACCACCTATAAGCAGTTCATTTATAGTTGACGGGGAAACTTGTTTTAATGTGTCTAAATCTCTAACTAAGAAAAGACCTCCATAAAAGTTATAAGTTCCACCATAATCTAAATCTTTATTAAAAGTTATAAACTGTAAATCATTTCCTGTGCCTGTTAAATCTATTGCTGTTCCTGCTATTGCATTTGAATAACTATCTGCAAGTTTTAAAGTTGTATCACTCTGATAAATTACAAAGTATCTTTTAGAATTGTCAAGACCTGCTATTTTAGTTGCACTATCAGAACCTGAAAAATAAAAACATTGTGTTCCTGTTGCTGGAACTGTTTGACCAGCTACTGTAATAATGTCTGTTGATATGGCTACATTTCCAGTTGTAATTACATCTGTAGGTAATTGTTGTGATTCTCCAATTGTGTATTTAAGATGAAGTTTATTTGTTGGATTATAGCACCATACACCAGATGGCAAGTCTGTTGTCCAATAATCTTTGTTGTCTCCATCATTAGAATTTAATTGAATATTCATTGAAATATAAATGTTTTCTCTGTCTACAACAAGACCTCTTGGCACTACGGCGCTAGAAGCTGGGTTACTACCAAGAAAATATTGTCTCTTTTCGTTTTTGGCTCTTGGAAATGAGTCTAGTTTTTGCAACCCACCTGAACAATAAAACAAGTCTCCATTAGTGTCTAAAAACGCAACACCATTTTTATATTTGTCTAACGAAAATACACCTTTAGCGTTTACTGTATATCCAACATTAGCTTCATCTGAAATACCGTCCCATTCAAAAAGAATACAATAATCATCTTTATTAGATACAGTTGCAATATAAAGTCTGTTATTAGAATAAGCCATAGAAGTAATTGTATATTCTTCTGGTAAAGTAAGTGTTTTAATAGGTGTAACACTTCCTGTGTATAATTCTATTAATCTGACAATGTTGTCTGCTGAATATGCTAAAGCACTCAAGTTATCAAATTGACACAAAAAATTTGCATTTCCTGTAATGTCTATTTCTGTCCAAGCACTTGCACCTCTTACAAACAAATCAGAAGTTCCATTACAAACAATCATCTGGTCTGATGTTGATGCACCCACTCTAAACCTTGTATAAAACATGTCGTTTTTACCACCTGCACTTAATGTTGGAACATCAGTAGCATTATCAACTTCCCAATTTAAAACGTCGTCACTGTAAGATACAACATTTGTTGTTCTATATATTTTTTCATTTGAAAGCATATAAAATCTTGAATTGTCTTGTGTTGCTGCTAAAACAGGAGCTTCAGTTGAACCGTCAATTAAATCTGAAAGATTTGAACTGTCTCCAATACTTCTTGTTCTGTCTGATAAAGAAATATACCCATCATTATCAAAAGTTATGTTTTTAGTAATATGAACATTTCCTTTTCTGTCTGAAGAATTGTTTTGTTGGTATTCTTTTGTTTCTAATGGTATTTTAAACATATTATCCTGTAATTAAAACATAATTGTCACCTCCTCCTGTTGAAGTAATGTCTACCGCTGTACCTCCTTGTGATAAAGCTAATTTAAACGTGTTTGCCGTTGCATCTATAATAAAATACTGAGCGTTGTTTCCAAGAGGTGCTGGGAACACACCTGTTGAAACCACAAACACTCCCAAGTCGTCTATCATTTGGTGATTAGGAGAAGTACAAACATCAGAAGTTGCTGCTGTAAATTTCAATAAGTATGGTTTTGGAGTATAACCAATCAAACCTTCTGTATTTAAAAACTCCGCTATATAACTTTTAAATTCAAGACCTGACGGATTTGTGTAAGTTGTTAATCCAGTTTTAAACCTAACAAAACCTTTATCTGAAAGAGTTTTTAAGAATTGTTCTGGCATTGTAGTCGGATTGGAAAAATCGTCAACCTTTTTAGTTAATGCTTCTATTTGTCTTTCTAAATTATCTATTTTTGTGTTGGAGTCTTCTGGTTGCATATATATATTATACCATTAAGACTTAGGTGTATTAGTTATTACAGATACGGCAGTCTTTACACCGTTAGTTACTGTTGCTACCGTTGATTTAGATATATTGCTCCATTTTTTTTGAACGTATGCTTTTATTTCTATTAACCCTAGACTTTCTGCGATGTTAAATAGTCTGGTTCTTGTTGATGTAAATGTTTCAACTAAACCAAGAGTGTCTAAGATAGTAAATGAAATACCTTTAAGAGCTGATATTGTTTCTGATACAGATAGTGATTCTGATGTAGTTGTAATAAGACCTCTTAGATTTGTTGATGTTTCTGAAAGAGAAAGTGTGTCTGTGATAGAGAATGTAATGCCTGGTGCTGTCGCTGTATAAAAAGTGCTAGGAGAGTTTTGGTTGTTGTATTCTGTTGTTATCCAATCGGCAGAGAGTGCAGAACCTATGATTTTTACTTCATCTATTTTACCGTTTGTGTACGATATATCTTCTGGTAATGCCCCACCAATGGTTGTTGTGTTGCCCGATTTTGTTACATTTATATTATTAGAAGCAGATGTTCCGTCAATGCTCGCATTTAAGTAAAACTTTGATACATTTGATTCTCTGACAAGTACTACATTGTACCAAGTATTAGTAGATATTGTTGAAGACCCATCTAGTGAGGTAGATTCTGGAGCAGTTTTATTTTGTTGGTAAATAAAATGATTTAATTGACCAGAAACAACTCCAGTATTATATTGAACATTATTCGGAGTTTGGTTAGTAGTGTACCAGTTTCTAAATAGACTTACCGAAGTAACATCTATAAGATTTATCCACATTGAAATAGAGAATGAGCCTGTGCCATAGGCGTTTAAATCTGCAAAAACACCTGATAAATATTCCTCATTCGCAGAAGCAAAACTAGCAGAAGTTCCAACTTTTCCTGTTGCACTCGTTACAGTGTTATTATCTGTGAAGTTATTTGAACCTGTCGCACTGTATCTCGTACCTGAACTTTCATTAGTATGCCATACACCATCATACCCACTCCACACATTATTCCTTCCATAAGTCGCACCTACTGCGTAATCACTTGATGAACCATCTGCATGTATCTGTATTTCTGTATCTACTGATGATGATAAAGTTCCTGTGTATTTAAAATGTAGTTCACCAGTTTCTCCAGAAGTATCACAACTAACAACTTCTCTTGCTAGTTCTGTTGTGCCATCTGATTTAAATATACGAATATCTCCACCACCATTAGCTACCGTAGACCAAAAAGTAGCGTTCATGTCAGATAAATCTACATAAACTGGAAAATCAGTTGCATTAGCAGCAACTTTAGTATTGTCTACGGTTAAATTTGCGACATGAGCCATACTATTTTAGGTTAAGCTACCTCTAATTGATAAGTTCCCGTCAAAGTTTCGCCCGTTGTAACTGCCTTAGTTCCAGTTAGTGCATGTGAAAGCATTGTTCCTGTTGATGCGTCATTGAATACTCCAACTTCTTCAACTGATACTGAACCTGTTGCTGTCCAAGTCTTTGTAATTTGGTATGTATCGTTAGTTCCTGTTGTTGTTATTCGTGAAACTGTTCCTGCTGCTCTTTCTAATCCATTTGTTGTAGTTTCTGCATTAAGAGTTGTATCTGAAATAGCTACTGCTGTTGATGAGGTTCCTACTGCAAGATATGTAAAGGGAACTGCTGTTGCGTCTCCTGCAAGTAATGCCAGTTGAGCAAAACCTACTGTTGTTACTAGGTTTTTAACTTCAAAAGTATCACGAACATTTCCGTTCACGTCTTTTATTTCGAACTTATATGTTCCTACTAATCCTTTAAGTGTTTCTTTAATCATGTTTATTTTTAATGTTGTTAATTATCTACTGTCTATTGACACTGCTTCTAATACTGATTGCTCGTCTTTTGCTCTATTACCGTATGCTTTAGCAATAGAACCAACTCGACCTGTTGTTACATCTCCTTCTAGTTTTAAGACTTCATCTCTTAATTTTGTAAAAGAGTCAAGGTTGTTTATTCGTGCCATTTCTAAACAAGGCTTTAAATAAAAGTATTCTTGATGGTATGGATAACCTGCTGTTTTCGTTGTATCTGTTGACACAAAGTAATCTGATTCTCTGTTTATAAAAATCTTAACACCCTGTTCTCCCTCTGTTCCAATTCTCCAGTTCCAAGTAGGTAAAACATCTAAGAAAATACCGTTTGCTGTCTTGTCGTATCTAATGGGCTGTCCTGTTGTGTTCTTACCATCCCAAAATGCTTGCATGTTAGAATCTGTTTCTTGGTCTACTGGGAATATTTCATAATAAACTCCTGCTTCGTCTTTTATCATTACTTTGTAGATATCTAGTATCATATTTCCACTACCATCTGCTGAAAAATTGTAATCTCTTTGAAGTGCTATAAGGTCTGTTTCAATGATGTTGTAGTCTGTGTGGTTTTTACTATCTAATTGCCATGTCCCGCTAGCCTGAACTCCAATAGAAAAATATGTATCAAGTGAGTTGTTTACTCGTGCTGTAAATTGCTTTAATCTTGTTGCATTACCTGAAATAGCACCAGATGTGTAACCTAGTTCTTCTTCTGCTAGTTGAACTAGCCCTCGTAAATTTGTTATGTCGTTAAATTGAATTGCCATTTGTCTAATTATACCATTATTTAGTATACTCACTCCAAACCCCAATAAAGGGTCTGAATGAATATGCTAGTTAGTCAGGCACAACTGCTGTTGCGACTGCACCTATAGCTGTAAATCCTTGTCCCATCCAACCGATAGTGTTATCAATTTTAGTGAATCTGTGGATTTGTGTAGCTAGAATAAGATATTCTTTTGTTCCATCACTATTCTCTGAGTTAATTTCCTCATCTGAATCTTCTGGTGTTCTAACTTCTGAGTTAGCTGCACCTGCTACGATAGTTACTACGTGTCCAACTGGTACTGATGTGAGTGAAGGTAAAACTGTAAAGTCTGTAACTCCGTTCGCATTAGCTTCCAATCTGACTGATGTAACACCTGCATTAATACTGTTAGTTGCAAGTTGACTTGAATTTGGTACAAGTGTTTGTGCTTCTATTTTAACTGTATCGAATGTAGGATTTTTTCCATTTGATAGTGCCATAATGTTTTTATGTTAGTTAATAATATTACCTTTAAAGTAAATTACGCTACTAGCACATCATACAAAATTGGTGCCATTTTAGTCCAAGCGTTGAATTTGTAATCAATTCTTGATTCTAGTCCTAGTCCTGAAATTTGAGCTGATGAAACAACTGGGTTAACAATTTGTTTCATTTTTCCGTAAGTTGATTTAACAATTCCAACGTGAAATGCTTTCTTTACTCCAGCAAATACGTGACCTGACACGTTCTTTGATGTTGAATAATGTTCTACACCAAGGTATGAGAAACCTTGTTTGATTCCGTTGTTTAGAACGTTATCTGCTGTGTTGAAACCTTGTGATGCTGCTAGTCTTTCAACTTTAGCGAAATCAGCTTCTCTCCATTGGATGAAGATTCCGTTTCGGTCAGCCATTTCTCCTCCTCCTGCTGTTCTGATTGCAGTTTTGATTTCTACAACGATGTCATCGATGTTTGAAGTCGCTACTGTAATGTTTCCTGCTGCACCTCCAATTGAAGCGTTGTCGAAGTTTGTCCATGAAGCGTGTCCTGCAAGCATTGCAGTTTCCATAGTTTCGTTCAACATTGTTCCCATATTGTCAGCAATTTCCATGAAGTCGCTGAATGACTTTTGAGCTAAGTCAGCTTCATCAATATGTTGTGCTGAATATTTGTAAGTGTTGATTGTTACTGTATCATCTGTTGTAGCTGATGCTGTAGATGTGTAACCTGTTCCTCTAGTTCCTGTTCCTATTGTTGAATCTGTTAGATAAGGATTGTGTAGGACTCCTGTGTCTGTGTAAGAAACTTTACAAACCTCTTTCCACACTGCTGGTGCAGATAGACGTTCTTGTAATTTTGTTTCAAACTCTTCTGATGGTACGATTGAAATATTGTTTAGTATGACTGCTTTATATCTTCAAATTAAATATGCTATATTGGGGTTAATATCTTTTTGTATTTTTCTTCAAATAAATGTTCCTTATAAAAAGTTTTCATATGGCATTTTCTACACAAAGTTATTCCATTATTAATGTCAAACTTTATATTCATATCATTTCTTAATGGAACAATATGATGAGGTTCCAAGCGACCTCCAATGGTTCTACATTCCTGACAAGTAAAATCATCTCTTTCAAAGATAGTTTTTCTCCAATCCTTCCACTCGCCACCACCCCTTAGCCTTTGCTTTTCTAACTGGGCAGTTCTATTTTTAATCCATCTGGGGTGTTTTGTACCCACTCTTGAACGAGCAGATTGTTTTTGTTTTTCTGATGTTGTTTTTCCTAGATTAGAATAAACAAACTCTGGTCTACTTTTAGCAGAACAAGATAGTGAACAAAATTTAGATTTTTTAGCATTCTTATAGTTTGCTTCATAATCTTTTTTACAATACTCACAAGTTTTGATAGTAACTTTTCTCCCTTTAAAATATTTCTTTCTGTTGGTATGGGTTCTACCCTTGTTTATGAGTTTGTGCTTTTCTGTTCTTTGGTAAACTCCTGATGGCATATTAACCACATTATAGCATATTTAATTGTGAATGAGCTTCGGCGTCATCTTTAGTTAATTTATTAATTTAACTTAAGAGTTGTAGAAAGTTCCTGATGAATCATCTTTTTTAATTCGTGCGTTTACTACGTCACGTCTTAATTGCTGTTCTGATGCTGGTGGTAATTCTCCTTTTGCTATCCAATATTCTACTGAATCTGATGTTGAATTATTTGAGCGTTTACTACCTTCTGGATTAGCTTGTTCAGTTGTTTTAGTTTCTCTTAAAGTTTTAAGTTCTAATTGAAAGTAAGTGCTGTCCAAAAGTGCTTCTAAGTCTTTTCCTGTCTCTTTAGATAGTTTCCTAGCTAAATCTTTTTCATCTGATTCTTTAATGCCATTAGCAATTAAGTATGCAGATTCTCCTAAGTTATTTGATTCTTGTTTTACTTCTTTTTCTTCCGTTACGCCTAACTTTTTGTTAGTTTGCTCTAATTGTCTAGTTAGTCTTGAGCGTCTTGCTTCTAACGTTTCTGTAGGTTTTTTGATTTCGGCTTTATCCTCAACTTCTTCTTCGTCAAGTTCAATGTCAATATCTTCTTCTACATCTTCGTTTAATTCTTCGTTTTCTTCGTTCATATATATGTTTTAAGGTCATTCAGTGTGGAATGATACACATGTTATAAGTATTTTTTATGGGTGAAATATAACCAAACTACTATTCGTAGTGTATTGTAACGTCTAATGTGTTTGCAATAGTTGCAAGTAACCCATTTGAAAACGATACATCTCCTAAATCATGATAACCGATAGCTGGTGTTATTGTGTTATTAATTAGTGGTGATACATTAAGTCCACCTGTAAGTGTGGGGTCTCCCCATAGGTTAGCTGCATCACTTGACAATGTTGCGACTTCATTGTATGAAGTTCCCACTGCTAATGCTTCTACCACTTGAGTAGTATCCGTATTTGTAGTTCCTGCTACAAAAGCGTTAGCTACTGTTTCAGAACCATAAGTAGTTCCTCCACCTGCTGATTTATTGATAGCACTCTTAATATTGTCTAATGCTGTTGCATCTGATACACCAATGAGAACTTCGTTTGCTGTTGTTGATGCTGTTAGAGTTGTCTTAAATGTATAAGTTTGTCCTCCAATAGATACTGTGTCGTCGTCTACGATTGCTGCCGCTACTGTGAATGTTCCTGTGGCTTTAATTCCTGCCTCAGTTGCAGTAAATCCATCATTGAACTCAATAGTTCCTGTTGATGTAGAATTTACATACATCCCCTTTAATACTCCTGTTATTGCTTTTACTTGCGATGTTGCCGTTAAGTTTTTATATTTATTCATATGTTTATATTATACCACACTACTACTCTGCCTCGTTTATTAAATCTTCAATCACAACTTCCTCTTTTTTGATAGTTTTTAGTTGGTCAAAACCGTTTAAGATTGTATGCACTCCTTCAAATTTAGCTCTTAGTTGTTCTCCTAATTCGTCATTAGTAATATTCTTGTTTTCTGAGTAAGCATTAGCAATAAGTGAGAAAGCTCCGTTTCTTTGGTTAAGCTTTTCATCTTTATTAACTACACCATCTGAATATAGGATTGCGAATAAGATTTTTTTAACTGCTTCAAACATTGCTTCATCTTTACAAAATGCTTCAATCTTTGCTACTTCTAGGTCGTTTAAATTTTCCATAATTATTGTTTAGTTTTTAATTCTTGTTCTGATACTGGTGTCTTTATTTTAGCAGCAGGTGCTTCTGGTGTTTGCTGAACTCCTCTTGTGATTTGTGCAAAATCTATTGCACTCATTCCTGATTCTTCTAGCAATTCGTTATAACTTTTAGCTAGTCCTGGAATAGTTGCAAAGGCTTGTGGATTTGCCAAGATATTACTTAGTAACTTAGAAATCTTATCAGCGTTCTGTGCCATGTTTCTTTGTTTACCTGCAATGTTTACAAACACTTTAACTGGAATATCTTTAAGCTCATCTTTAACCACTTCCATAAATCTTTTGTTACCACCCTTCATTAAGTTTTCTTTAATAACTCTAGCTAAAGCATCCTTGTCTTCTGGTGTGTAAGTTCTACCTTCAAGCATTCCTTCTTTTAATCTAGTATTAACTAAATTGTCTGAAATAGCTGTTGCAATTTCTTCTAACTCATCAAGAGATAAATCTTCTGAGAATTTAACACCTTTATTCATATCTTTAACTAGATAACTTAATATCCAATCTCGATACAAAACATCTGCAAAGAAAGTAGCAATCTTACCTCTACGGTATTCATGTATTCCTTCTCCTTGTTGTACTACTAGGTCTTGTAATGCAAATGGTGTTCCTGATACTGGGTTTCTACCTAATGCTCCGTCAGAAGCTGAACCAAGCATCCTAGCGTTGTTTTCTTGTTGTGTTTGGTAGTTAGTTAGCTCTGTAACATTTTGTAGGTTCATGTCTACTCTTGAAATAGGTCTTCCCGGCTCATGTTTAAGGATTCTCATTTCTTTAAGGTCTGAAATCTTTTTGTTTCCATATTCTTCACTATCAGTCTGCAATAGATTTACAGCACTGTCAAGCATACCTTTAATCTTGATTCCTGAGTAATTATTCCATACTTGTGGTTCAAATAGTCTTTCTACAATAGATTTTCCACAAGCTCTACCGTGTGAACGAACTTGGTCAATCTTCAATGCTTTGAAGTTAGCTGATATTTCTTTGTCTTTACCTTTAAATAGTTCAATACCATTCTTTGAGCCATCTTCTGATGTGTAATAAGTAACAATATGTAGTTGTGGTGTGTAAACATTTTCGTCTCCGTCTTCATCTAGCCATGTTTCTTTAAAAGAACCCCTAAGTTCATAAACTTCTATATATTTAGATGGTGTTTTTACCTTTCTATCAGTTGCTGTTGAAATACTCTTGCTTGCTTGAGCCATTGTAATAGATTCGTCAATCTTATCATCGTTCCATTTACCTTTATAGCTTAATAGTTGTGGGATTGTGTACTGATGTTTGATACATAATGCTCCTGAAAGAATATCTGTCTGGTCACAAAATGCAATGTCTTGTAGTTTAACTACTTCTGGTCTTGATTGGTTTAGATTCTTAATCAATACAAGGTCATAAATAACTGAGCTTTCTACTACCTCATCAATAAACGTATCTAGCTCGTTAGTTCTAGCCCATTGTGGGTGAAACTTTTTAATTAAAAATGATTTGTAATTTTCTTCTATGTCATCAACAAAAGGCACAATGTCTTTAACATCAAATCCTTCTAAACGAAAAGCTACGTCAATAATTGGTGTAACAATATCATTGTATGGTCGCATCCCGTCATTCTTTCCTTTATGAAACCAACCGTTAGAAACATTCATACATCTTTCGATGTGGTCTTTCATGTTCCATTCCTTAGAGTTAGTCAAAGGAACTTGCTCTGTTGCCCAAGTTGTTTCTTCTAGTTTTATATAATCAAATACATTCATGTTAGAAAATTAAGTTTTTAATAAGTGTTTCCATAAAGTATTTATTGTAAAACAATTTCTTTCCTTCTTGTAAAAAATACAGTCTGTCTAGTGTCTTGCCCTCCTTTGTTACTTTAAGTATTACTTTAGTTCTTAAAAACTCTGGCTCTACTGACAAAATAGATTCTCTCAAGTCATCTGTATCAAATTCAAATACCTCATCGTTAAGACTTATTACTAAATGAAATTCTGGTTCTTTTGCAGGTGCTTTCTTTTCTGCAACTGTTTTTGTAGGTGTTGACATATATGTTTAAATTATACCATATTAAATAGCCTCGTTAGATTCTTTTAAATCGTCAAAACTATATTCCATTAAAGGTTTACTTGGTCTAGCATGTTGATTCATTTGCCATGCAATACAACAAGCCATTAGTAAGTCGTTGTGTCGTGTTGCTAATCTTATGTCTACATCTCTGTCAATCATATCGTTCCTTGAGTAGTATTTAGCTTCATTTATTAGGTCTTTGTCGTTTAGCTCCAACAAACCTGATTCAATAGCCTCACGAAGACCTGAGAGCATTGTAGACTTATTTAAAGAGTTAGTGTTCCAGCCAAAAGTCTGGGGAGCAACTTGATGTATCTTTATAATCCTTCCAACTGCTGTATATAGTTTTGCTCCAAGCTGTTGAGCTTTTAGGATAGTTTGGTCAAACTTATTATTCTCTGGTGCAATCAAACAACCTCCAAAGATATTAGCCTCTCTAACAATTTCATCACCAAATGCTTCTGGTAAAATCTCATTGCTATTATAAGTTCCAACTACTTGAGCTGGCACAGTAGAAAAGTCTATAAACACAGATGCAGAGCTATCAAGTCCAACACCTCCTGCAATATCCATTCCTCCTGCATATCTATGAGAAGGATTGTATTTCTTAAATATTTTAAATCCTGCTAAAGTTTCTATTGGTTCTATTGGTGTCATTCTGTCTAATGAAGCTCTGTCAAAGTATTGGTCTTTAGATGCACTCGGTTGACATAGATATTCCCCTTCTGGGTCATCAGCATTTTTTAATATTTTTTCTATTTCTTTTAATGTATATCTATCCCAAGTAGGCTTCCCATCTTCTATAATAGGCACAATCATTATAGATTTGCTGGGCGATAGTTTTTCTGTAACAAGTTTATGAACATTACCCATTTCTGATATGTAGTTAGCAAGAAATACAGTTGAACCACCTTTTTGTAGTCCTGTTCGTGCTTCTTCCATGTTATCCCAAATATTACGAGATATAACAGCACTTCTTAATGTTTTGCGTGATTCAATATCGTTAAAGATGATGAGGTCGGGTCTTGCCTCCTCTTGAATAGCTCCACGTTGCTCTGTGCCGACAGTATCTGACATAACTTTAATACCTGTTGCAGTAGTGAAAGCTCCCATAGTTTCTTCTCTTTTAAACTCTGACTTAATAAATGTGTCTGGGTATAGTTTTAATATTCTAGGTTGAATAAGCATGTTGTAAACATCAGTACATAACTGTTTAGCGTTAGTTAGGTCGGCTGACAATACTTTATAAAACTTTCGGAAGTGTGTTGTGTCGTTTAATATACAAAAAGCTATAAACAATTTAGTCTTAACGTCTTTACCGGCTCCACGAAATGCAATATTAATAAAGGTTTCTATGTTTCCCTTATAAGCGTGTATTAAATTTAATGTCATTTCTTTATGAAACGGTGCGTCTCCTGATTCAAAATACTTATGAAAAAAGTATCTACCCCAAAGATTAAACTTTATTAGGATTTTATCATCACTTGTTTCTGGAGTAAAATTGAATAAAGCAATTAACTCTTTTGGATTACCCTGTTTGAGTATTTCTTTTATCGTCATCTAAGTATTTATCTAATGTGTTATCTACCCTGTCTTGTGTTTCTCTATCTGGTGTTAAGTCTTTACCTCCTTTACCTGTAAGTTCTGTTCTGTCTGAATAACCTAAGTCTTTACCTAATGTTTTAAGTGTAAACTGTAAGTTAGAGGTTGATATTCTTTCGTCTTCTGAGTCTAGTAATAAATCTAATCTTAACTCTGCTTTTCTTATTAGTTTTTCATGTTTCCATGATTGCAAATTAACTCTAAAATCCACTTTATTTTTATTAACCCAATTATCCCACGTTGATGGGTTTATGTCTAGTGTTTCTTGTATAGATTTATAGTTAAGCCCATCAAGATACAAAGTTCTAATTTTTGTGGTTAACTCCTCATTTAGTATTGTTGGTCTTCCTGCTGTCATATATAAATTATACTACTAATCTGTTGAGCTGACAAGAGGATTCGAACCCCTGACCTATTCATTACAAGTGAATTGCTCTACCATCTGAGCTATGCCAGCTATTTATTCAATACTAACCATAGTTTTGCTACTGCTTCTTCGGGAGTTTTGCCTAATGTTATTGTTTCCCAACTGTAACCATGTTCTCCACAACAATATTCCATTTCACCACATTCCCATTCACCATACTCATTAGATAACTTTGGAAAGTTTTTTCCACAAGCATCTATTAGTTCTGATAGTGAAGTTGTTTGTATAGCAAGTATTGACCCTGCTATTGTTACATTTTTTGGTTTAAACCCTGTTTTGTGTAATTCCTCTGCTAATTCGTAATCCATATTATTATATTAGTTTATAGTCCCTCTTTAACAAGCCTCTTAATATAAGACTTATCCTTTAACTTATCTAAGTTGCACGTTTTTAACCCTCTCATCTTTAAGTCTAGTATGTATTCATTCATATCAGCGTGACGTATAAACTTTTTTAGAATTTGCTTTTCTAGTTTTTTGCCTGATAGTATCTGTAAGTATTCTAGTAGTTCTTGGTTGTCATACTCTCTCCATAGATATCCTGAACGATATACTTTCTCTAGTATTTCGGCAGCAATATTGTATTTATCAGAGTAAGCTATAAATGGGTCTGGGAAAGTAGTAAAGTCAATAATCATTAATTAAATTATACTATGTATATTGGTTTATGTCTATACTTTTAACATTAAGTAAACAGCTACAAATACTATTAATACTCCTACGATTGTAATTGAACTCATTAGTATATCTCCTATTGACTCTATACCTTGTGATTGTCTTAACATCTTTTTTCTTTTTGCTGTGTATTTATCGTTCATGTTTATTTGTTTAACTTATTAATATCTTAAGTATATAAGTTGCGGGGAATTAGTCCAGAAAGTTATCCACAGGTAAAACTAAACTCATAAACTTCATTATAACTATTAAAAACAACCCATGAGTCCTCGTATAAAGGTCTACAATATTGCCATGTTGTTTTAGCTATCTTGCTTGGCTCTATTGGCACTATCAATAATTGTTTGTCTGATACTCGCTCGAATCTTATCTGTTTCTCCGTCTCTTTCATTCTCCATAAGTGTTTTAACTTTTTGGTTAATCCATTTTTCTTCAGCTGTCCACTGTATATCATTATTCATTTAATTCTAACCATAGTCTAGCTACTGCTTCTTCTGGGGAATTACAATCTAATTCAATTCCATCTATATCAATTCTCTTTACCCTTGTGTACCCAATAGCATACCACCTACCATTTGTTCTATATAAAGTATCAAACCCATCTCCACAAGCCTCTATTAGTTCTGAGAGGGTAGGGATATAATAAGCATTATCAAACACTCCTAGATAATTCTCACATCTATCGTCTAGGTCTTGCCACACTTTAACCTCGCCATTGTGCCAGTATTTACCATACCGACTAGAACTCTGCGGAAACCCTGCATCCTTTAATTCTTTTGCTAGTTCGTAATCCATATTATTTATTGTTTAATGTTTTAAACTGCATGTTATACCAATGTATATCTGCTTTAACTGTTCCACGCTTTTTAATTTCTATTTCTCTAAACCAGTCGAGTCCTTTTATTTCAACAATCTTGGAAGCCCAATAGCTTTCATTATGGTGTAACATTAAATGACAATGTGTGCATAATGGTATTAGGTTTTCTAGGTCATATCTTAAAGCTAAACTCTTTGACTTATGCACATGGTGATGGGCGACTTGAGATTTATAAGAGCAATTAAGATTATCCTCCAACCCATTTAAGAGACACACTGGGTGCATTTCTGTAATAATTGGAGAAAGTAATCTATCGCACTTCTTCTGCATTTTAGATGTTGCAGACTTACCAACTCTTTTTATAGGACTCCTTTTCATTACCTAATTATACCATAATAGCTATATTTAGACCATTCTATAACCATTTTCATCTACCATTTCAAGATTATTAATAGGTGGTCTTTTATAGTTTTCTGGTGGTTGTAACTCTATCTCTATTTCTAACCCAAACTGTTTCTGGTTTAGTTTAGATAGTTTCTTAGCCATATCTATACAGTCAGCAGAACAGTATTTCCACGAGGTTAAGTTTTCTTCTTTACAAATCGGGCATATCTTTTTCATTGAATGGTAGGTTAATCTTCTATTGATTTGACAGGAAAAGGTAAATTAACCCTGCCTTTAGACCTTTGGCTAATAATATTTCTTAAGTCGTTTATAACTACATTAATTTCATCTTCTGTGCAGTCTTCTGTGCTGTCTTTGTTGTACCTGAACTTGATAAGTTTGTGCGTCATGCCTTCATGGAGTGTATCTTTCGTTACTGGTATGTCTTCTGGCTTATCAAACAGGATGGTTAAATCAGTACCAGTTTCTAAACACATGTCTGCTGTTGCTTGCATCCATTCGTGGTATGAGCCTCTTTGTGCTTTGCTTATTTTTAGTTCATTTGACATAATGTAATAATTGTTATGTAATTAAAAAGGGATGTCTTCTGGGTTAATATCATCTACTGGTAGTTCTTCTTTTTTATCCATATCTTTCCAATCTTTTTCTGTCCTGTCTGTTGTGTTTTCTTTTTTCTCTGAATTTCCGAACTGGAAGTTTTCAGCAATAATTTCAGTTCTATACATCTTCTTTTGCGTATCTTTATCTTCCCAAGTGATTGTTTTCAATCTGCCCTCTACATATATTTGTTTTCCTTTCTTACAATATTGACCTATAATTTCTGCAACTTTTCCGAAAGCAACAACATTATGAAATTCTACTTCTTCTTGCTTTTCTCCCTCTTTATTTTTAAATGTTCTGTTGGTTGCTAGAGAGAACTTCGATACAACTACACCACTCGGAAGTGAAGCCTGTTCTGGGTCTCTTGTTAAGTTTCCTATAATCTGTGTTTTGTTTAAATACATATTTATTTTTTAAGTTTATTTTCTATTAGATTTATAATTTCTTCTCCCATAACAAGTCCAGCTACTATTTTATCTTGCATTTCACTATCTGGAAAAACTCTTTCTACTAATATTGAGTCTGGGAAGTTGGGATTGAACACAACAAAGTCATTCCACTCTCTACCTGTAAACAATAATTGCATTTGCATTTGCCACATATACTGTTTTTCAATCTTTATCCCATCAATAATCATCTCAAAATGTTTTTTATCTGCAAAACATTTAATCTCTACCATTCCATCTTTATCTACTAAGCCATCTGGGCTTACTCCTGCTAGTTTAGATATTTTGCTATCAGTTATAAAGCCAACCTCTTTGACAGTATTACCTGTTTGTAGTTCATAAATGGCTCTTGCTTGTTCTTCTAGCTCTACACCACGCTCTAGGTCTTTATTAGTATATTTTTCTTTAACTTCTGATGAATACTTTTCAGATAGCTTTTCTATACATAATGTTTTTAAACCTGCTCCTTGAGCCGATATAGCTTGAGCTTTGCTTGCTGTTAATGGATGTTTAATCCTTAACTCAAACCATTCTGGTGTTCCTTGATTAACTTTGTGCGATTTCATTTTTTCTATCAGTTACTAGCTTTGCAAAATCTTTACCTAAACCTTTATTTTCTTCCCATACTTGTTTGAGTTCTTCTTCTGTTTTAGCTTTATTTACTTTATCAAATATTCCCTCAAGTTTTTCATTCTTGTATTCGATAAATTCTTCCATTTCTTCTGTTGAAGCAATCTCTCCACTAGCCATATATCCTAAATTGGCTAAAGCTCTACCAACTGCGATAGTTTCTAGCTTCTCAAATGCCTTCTCGCCCTTCTTAACTGATTGAGCATGTCCCGTTGCTCTTGCACAAGTTTCAGGATTGGACTTGTCTTTAATTACTGTTGCTTTAAATACTAGACCGCTTGTTAGTTCAAGAGGGTCTGTATCAATGTCTCCATTTGGGCAGTCCTCTCTAAAAAGCTTTATTCTTTCACTAACTTTGGCATAATCTGCACTACCTAGTTTAATTGTTTTCGCTTTCATTGTTATTGGTTAATCCTAATAACTTCTCTACAACTTCAACTGCCTCCTCTTTGGTTTCATATTCTGCCACGATGTCTGCTTCATGGTCTATCACTATCCACCCTGTTGACCTCTCTAACACTTGAAAATTTACCATATGTTTGTTTAACTATTAATACTTATATTATAACTAATCTGTGGTTTTAAGCTATTGAGTTATCCACAGTTTTAATTATCTAGTGTTATTTCTCCCTTTTCGTGTTAGTTGGTAATAGAGAGATGACATCATCATAGCAACTGTCATATTTAAAACTGCCTGTTTGTTTTTGTACTAATGTCTTTATCTTCTCTATCTTCCCCCTCAACCTCTCTCTCTCTTCTGCTACGTCTTGTGCGATTGAGGTGGCGAGCCATTCGGGTTCAACAAGCGTTGCTTTCGTATACTCATACACGTTATACCCGCCATCTTCATCAACACCCTCTTCGTAAAGCCCATTTACAAAATCGTTTTCTTCTAGTTCGTAATCACAACCCACAACCCTACTTCCTAGCACTATCCCTTTTTGTAGTAATGATATTTCACTGTCAAACACCTCATCACCACCCTCTCCTGTGTGACTATCATATACTTCAAAAAGGACGATAACCCCATCTCTCCATTTCACTTTACTAATTTCTTTTTCATCTATCTCATTACATTTTGCTTGATATTCTTTATACGCTGGTTCTTCTATTGCATTATATTCTGCATACGCTTTGTCTTTTTGTTCTTGTTTTGTCATATGTTTATTTTTTAAGTTAATAATTTTTATTGCTAACATATTAGTTTTTTATCTCATCGCCAAACCATTTTTCTAAAAAGTTCATTTGTTCATCTGTGAACCCTGAATCATACCCATCTCTAATAAACATGTCGTAAGTCATTCTGTGGTTGTGTCCTCTTTTAACATCTCCTTCTGGTAAATCTTTACAATCTTCACAATGTCTTTTATTCCATTTCATATCCTATTTTTTAAGTAAGTTAATAACTTCTTCTAGTCTTGCTTGTGCTTGTTCTTTACCTTTTGGTGTATGGGGGAAGATGAGGTTGAGGGATAGTCTGTTTTTATCTTCTTTCTGCTCACTCCAAGATTCTTCATATACACCTAAAGGTTCTATATCTACATAGTAATACAATTCATTTATTTCTGGTGTCCATTTTGGTTCTTGTAGTGTAAAACCATAAAAATCTAATTCTAGTAGAGTCAAAAGTTCTCTACATACCTCATCTGAATTATCATAAGTAAGAATATAATAATCTCTAACTATTCCTAATATTTTTCTTGTATTTCCGTTTTTATCTATTATTGTGTCGTTTTGTTTGATATTTCATATTTGGAGTTTTTCAAGCATATCTCTTGTTCCTTTAAACTGTGGTATCTCATCTAATTCTATTTCATTTATTTCTAATAAGTCTTTAACAATTTCAGCAACATATTCACTTTCTCTGTCTGGAAAATCATCGTGATGTATTCCATCCTCTGTCATTTCTTCCATTGCTAGGTCTACTATATTCTCTTGTATTGTTTTAATGTTCATAATTTTTGTATTAACGCTAATGTCTTCTTGTAATAGTCTATTTGGTCTTGGATTGCTATTTTCCTGCCCAGAAAGTAAGAGGATTCATAATCCTGTGGAATAGTAATTGATTCTATTCTTTCTATCTCATTTATCTTTCTAAGGTTAATTTTTATTGTTCCCTTCTCCAACTCTAATCTCTCTATCTCGTTCTCTATAAATGATATGTGAGATTGTTTGATGAAAATATCTATTCTCACCAATTGTGGTTCTTGAAATTCATCAGGCAACACCCCGTCTATACCATTATTCATAAAATTATTTCTAAACTCCTCTATATTCTTTTGTATGTTATCTATTGTTGACATATTAGAATCGTGATTTAAGTATTTTATTTCCCTTTTGAACCCTTTTTAGTTTAGTTTTAAGTTCTGATAATCTTTCTTTATTAGAGTTAATTTTTTCCTGCAAATCATTTTCAATTTCTCTGTATAAAGTTTTGTCAGTATGTTCTAGTAAATTATCAATTTCATTCTCTAATTCTTTTAAACTGTTAAACCTTTTTCTACTATAATCCCAATTTCCACAGTAAATCTCATAATATGTATATGTTTGAAAAACTTTAAATGAAATATCCCAATAGCACTCATATTTTTTACTTAATTCTGTTAATTTATTATCTATTTTCATAATTTATTTTTTAATCCACTAACTTATATTTCTTGCCATCAATTATTTTAATATCTAGCTCGTCTATCTCATTACATTTTGATTGATATTCTTTAAACGCTTGTTTTTCTATTGCTTGATATTCTTTATACGCTGGTTCTTCTATTGCATTATATTCTGCATACGCTTTGTCTTTTTGTTCTTGTTTTGTCATATGTTTATTTTTTAAGTAACTCTACTACTTCTAATAATCTTGCTTCTGCCTGCTTCTTTCCTTCTGGTGTAAAAGGGAAAATTAGGTTTAAATCTTTTCTACTGTTATCAATTTCACAATTAAACCAGAAAATTCTTCTAACAGAATTTACTTCAATATTTGGATAATAATAATCTTCATATATTTCTGGTGTCCATTTTGGTTCTTGTAGTGTGTAGCCTGAATTGTCTAATTCTTCTTGATTCCAAAGCATTTCACTCACTTTATCTGAATTTTCATGAGTAAGAATATAATAATCTCTAACTATTCCTAATATTTTTCTTGTATTTCCGTTTTTATCTATTATTATGTCGTTTTGTTTGTATTTCATAATTAGTTCTCCACTTGAAAACCAAGTGCGTTTAAGAAATCTGGTAACTGCTCTTTTGTTAGTTTTGATGTTCCTCCTTTTCCATAGAATTTAGCATTCATTAACTCTGCTTCACGAAGGTTTGCTTCACGAAGGTTTGCTTCACTAAGGTCTGCTTCACGAAGGTTTGCTCCACGAAGGTCTGCTTCACGAAGGTTTGCTTCACTAAGGTCTGCTTCACGAAGGTTTGCTTCACGAAGGTCTGCTTCACGAAGGTTTGCTTCACTAAGGTCTGCTTCACGAAGGTTTGCTTCACGAAGGTTTGCTCCACGAAGGTTTGCTCCACGAAGGTTTGCTTCACTAAGGTCTGCTTCACGAAGGTTTGCTCCACGAAGGTTTGCTCCACGAAGGTTTGCTTCACTAAGGTCTGCTTCACGAAGGTTTGCTTCCTCTACAGCTTCTCCCCATGTTGTTTTAGTTGATGTAAATATTACATTTCCCGTAAATCTGTTTTTAATTTCTAACCCCACTTTCTTTTCTTCTACAGGTTTACTGTTTTGTTTTACAATTGCTTTTACTTCATCATCTGTTAATTCTATTTCTTTGTTTTTTAATGTGTATTTCATAATTATTTTATTACTTTTACTTCATATCCTAACTTCTCTGATATTTCTGCTACTGTCATTTCTTTAGAAATCTCCATATTAGGTTTAAACCCTATAATTTTCTCTACAACATTTATATCCCATTCTGGTAGTTTAGCTAGTTCCTGCCATACAGAGTTAGGTAATTTTTTCCATTCGTCTGTCCATTCGTTATTTTCTAGTTCTAGTTTGAAATCTCCTTTTAGTTTGTTCCAAAGGTTTATAATTTCATATAACCTATCTGTTGTAACTTGCTTATTAAACGCATAGTATTCTTTGCATTTTATATCACAGCAGAAGATTACATTACGACTTGAATCTACATTACGACTTGAATATACGATACGACTTGAATCTACATTACGACTTGAATCTACATTACGACTTGAATATACATTACGACTTGAATATACATTACAACTTGAATCTACATTACGACTTGAATCTACATTACGACTTGAATATACATTACGACTTGAATATACAACACGACTTGAATCTACATCACTTGAATTATTTATATTTTCCATAATTAATTGATTATCTCTCCGTCTTCGCTAATAACTCCTTCTTCTGGTTCTTTTTCATCCTCATATTCTTCTATGCCGATTGCGTATTCGTCTACATCTGGTGGTAAGTTATCCATTTTCATATTTTTTAACTATTAACTCCACTTTTTCAACTTCGTCTTTGTGTCCTGACCAAATAAGGTTTCCATCTTCTGCAACACCTTCTAAAGTTAAATGTCTTAGCTTGGGAAGTAATTGATAAGCTAAGGTGTCTTCGTTTCTACTTATACCTGCGTAATCTATTGTTCTCATAATGTTTTGTTAACTGCTATGTGTATATTATAGCTAATCTGTTTTGATTGTCTAATTAGTTATCCACAGTTTTATATTACAGACATAGAAAGCAACTTTTACCTTTTAATGTAAGGCAAACTTTGGCTCTCTTTATATGTATTATTTACTGTTAATAGTTTACACAAGTTAATGCTTCTCTATCTAGTTAATTACGATACTTATTAAACGACAGGGCAAGAGTTGCCAACTTGTTTTCCCTGTTTTCTCATAAATACCTTAATCAACTTTAAAATTTAGAAGACGTAGTTTAAAATTCCAGAACGCCTTAAAGGAATGTTGTAAATAAATTGTATGCAAAAAAGACGCACATTGCTGTGCGACTTTTTATGCGGTGACTAAACCAGTAAAAAAACAGTTCGGTGTGAAATATTCTTTTACTGATTCTGCTTTAGTCATATATATATTATATCACAGTTTTAAGTTGTGTGAAACTTCTGCTAAAGTGCAGAGTGATATACACACCTTTTACAAATCATTATCTGGTTTATGAGAAGCATAAAGCTTACCAAACATCGAAATTGTGTGCATACATCACTCTATTCTCTACGGGTTCATTCAGCTCAAAATAGTCTACTTTTGAACACTTCTCTATGATTAAGAACTGGTGGCGCTAGGCTAAGCATGATTAGTACCTAATTTTCTAAAATCACCTAGCTGCATCAATTCTCAATCTATTTATAATGTGCAAGATTGAGAAGGCAAGGTTTGACTTGCAAGAAGGCTCTAGGTTTATGTTGGGGAATATAACCGTATCCTTTTCCAACTCCTGTCAATTCAGGGCGACCTATTTTATTTTGGGAACGTGCGTTATCCCTATTCCTAGCTACCGTATATTCTAGGTAGCTTTCGGCTCACAGTCCGATACTCCTCAATTCTACACACTATTTATAATGTGCAGGAGCGGGGGTATCCTAACCTCTAGACGAATGAATACAGCTATATCAAATGTTTTAAATATTGTTTAATGTACACTCGACAATATCCTACACATTATATTTCGCTAATCATAGGGGAATCGAACCCCTGTCTACCCCTGCTTCTACACATTATATTTATGTTAAAGTTCTTCCTAAAGTATACACTATAATCTTTTAATAAGATAGCCCACTTTAGAATATTTAGCTGGCAACTTTTCAGCTGTGTCGCAAAGGTCTAATACAACATTCATTGGCAAACCTTTTTCGCTAGATTTTAAGCACCAGAACCCGTAATACTTTTTTGGGTCTTGTCCTGTCACTTCTAGTATTCTGTCCACTAGCGTCTGTTGTGAGGACTTCTTAGGGGTAGACTTAGGCATTTTAAAACTTAAACTCATTTTGTTTATGTCTTTTGCATTTTCGCTTTCTTCTAAATACATTCCCATACAAACATTATACATTATTTTAAAAAAAGAACTGCGGAGTTATCCACAGTTCTTGCAATCTACCAAGCCAATATTGACTGTAAGATTGATATTGTGCCACCTATTACAATTAGTCCAATAATTATTGCTCCTATTATTATATCTGTCATGATTCCTTAATGGTTGCATTCTTGTTGCGTTCAGCATAGTCTCTAGCACCCCCAGATTCAATATAGAAAAGCATAAGTTCTCCATCATTTACTGGTTGGCGTTTAAACCTTATCCAAAAGTAGTAACGATTTACAGAACTTTTAGATTCCTTTATTTGATAGATTTTTCTTCTAAGATTTTCATTGTCTTCTAAGGTGCTCATTTGTTCCTCCTTTTGTATGTGAACGTGAGGGGTTTAACCCCGTTTAAAACAGCTAAGCAATAATCTTGTAAGAAATCAGGCATAGTGTCGTTGTTAAGTAAATCATCATAATAATGTTTTACCATAAAAATTGGCACACGCTTTTCAGCCCAGCAAGTTGCGTCATAAATAAAACGCTCGTTAGTGGGTCTGTGTATCAACTTTGTTCTTGCCATTTCAAACAAGTCTATGTTGTGCATACTACCTCCCTCCACCAATTAAAGTGAAGTTGATAATACTTTTGTTCTGTTAGTTTTAGTTCTAGTTGCATTTTTAATGTTCTCCTAGTTTTATTATAACACTTTGTTTTTTTAGACATAATTAGTTATCCACAAAAAAACACCCTCTCGGAAAGGTGTCTTTTAAAAGTATTGGTTTATTCGCTTGACTAACAATCCATAAATTGCTAGGTTATCAGTCCTGCTGAATTTCGGTAGGTTATCATGTTATGCTTGACTATACTGCTTTTTGATAGTATAATGTTATATAAATGCTTTAATTAGTGTTGTGAATCCAAAGTAATTCTTGGAAACGGTTCGGTAAAGAACTTTAAAAAGATATTTGATTTGATGATATTCGCCTTGACTCTTATCTAACAGAAATCCACCAGTCTTAATGATTGGTGGATTTTCTGCGTTCTTAGATTGTTGTAGTTTTCCTAAATCCGAACATATATAAATTATACTATGGATAAATAAAAACACCAAGCGAGGGAATTGCTTGATGCCTTTGTTGTATACAAAATGGGGCTAGATGGATAAACAGTTAAATTTTTATCCATAAACACATTATATAACTAATATTATTTGTTGTCTAGTAGTTCTGGGTTTTCGTAAATGTTTCCTATTACTTCAACATTTTTATCTAGGTCAATGTGTCTGTAACCTCGTTCTGTATCTAAGTAAAAACCAGAAACTTGATTAAATCCATACATTTCGTTATCTTCTATTGTAGCTATTCCATTTTTAACCTCTGCTATACCTACCCAGCCATTATTTAATATATCCCCCTCATAAATCTCTACGCCGTCTTTGTCTTTAATACCTGTGTATTGCATAACAATATCTTTGTCTTGACCAACTCTATCTTTAAATTGTAAGTGTGAGCGTTCTATAACCTCACGGTGTTTAATCATTGTTTTTTCTTCTGCTACCCATGCTCTAAATTTTATTTCTCTGTTCATACTTACATTATATAAAACAAAAACCACTCCGTAAAGAGTAGTTATCCACAGTTTTAATTTAAATAGGCTAAATATCTTTTGTCTGTAAAAGCTCCCCAAATTTCTATACCATCTCTGTTATAAATCTTTTTTGCAATTTCAATGTTATAATCAACGTCATAAAGCATTTCTGGTTCATCTACGTGCAAACAAGCAATTTGAAAAACTCCAAACGAACCGTCGCACCCATTATGAGACTCTGGATTTAAAGCGCTAGGATTTAAATTTGATTCAGCTTGAGCAATAGCTAACATAACTTTATAGTTATCTGGAAACGCCTCTCTAATCTTTTGCTCTATAATAGGGCTATCTGTTTTAACTTCTATAATTTGCACAACTTGGACTCTTTTAACTTCTGGTGCTGTGTATGATTCTCTAGCTTCGGCTGTGGCTACAATTATTAAAAATGTAACTACAATTATTATTATTAATTTGACTATAATGTTTTCTTAAGTCTTTCTGGGCTGTTCTCATTGGCTACAAAAAATGGACTAATAAATTTTGAAGTTTTGTCGTTATAGTATCTGATTGTCTGTCGTTTCTGTCATGCTTTCCTTATATCATTTTACCATTTTTGCAGGATTGTGTAGAAAGTTATCCACAAATAATTAATAATTCTATTAATTCGTAAATACTTTTTGATATTCCTATTCCTAACATAATAAAAAAACAATAAAACATTAATGTAAATGCCTTATTAAATAAGTCTTCCCAGTTTGTGTATTTTATTGTTTTTTTAATATATTTAATTATATTAAGTTTAGCTTTGCACCATAAAAATTGGCTATCTTGTATTATTGATTGTTTGTTTTTATTCATATTTTTTTTGCGTTACATACTTTATGGTATATCTGAGATAGACTAAGTTTCTATCTTTATCGCACATGTTTTCTTCTACTTGAACATCGTCTATAATTTCTTCAACTAAGTTTAGTAAGTGTTTTAAATCTTTCGTTACCATGTGATTTGAATAGTATCTAGTTCTGTTTAATATAATTTGTGATTTGTCGTTTATATTAGATATAAATTCTATGTCTGCTTGTTTATTACCCCTAATATATTTATCAAAAAATTTATTTAATAATCTTTTAAATACAAAATAGTAAAATGGTTTTTTCATATTATTTTATAATGTTATCTGTTATGTCTTTAATAATTTTATTGATTTCTTGATAACCATTAAGATACATAAAAACATCATCATTAGCTTCCCACTTTTTACCTATAATTAAATTTTCTAATTTTTTCATACCCTAATTATAAACCATCTAAAACTTTAATCAAATTAGTTATCCCCAGTTAGTTTTACACCACTTATCCACACCTTATGCAATCTTGACAGGTATTAATTTACGTTGGAATAAGTTACAATAAAGAACAAGAAAGTTAAGGCGAGTTATTAAAGGAGTATAATTAAAAGCAGAAAGGCACATTATGAAGAAAAAAATAGTCAAGGAAGAAGAAAACCCGTTTGAAGTAAAGAGAAATAAGCTGGTTTGGAAATATAGGAGGGGTAATTTAGCTCTTACTGTTGACCAAGTTGACCATGTTTTCTATCAATACTCAAAGCACGGACTGAATAAATCACAGGTGCAAGTTCAAAACTATCTTGGTTTTGATGCTCTCCAGTGGGTGTCGTTTAAGAGAACTTTTGACCTAGTCAAAGACTCTGACGTATTTAGTCCTTACAGTCTATCGTTAGTTTCTGGTAAAGAGGCTTGCGACATGATTGCCGATAAGGTTGCCGAAAAGTATAGTCCTCAAAATATGCGTGCTGTCATCGTTCACGAAGACGACAAGCAAACAAAAAGGGCTTATGCAAAAGGCATCAAAAAAGTTGAGGATATGTTTTATCAACGCCAGAAGTTTGAAACTGGCTTGTTGGATTACATAACCGTAGCTAAACAAGTAACTGCTAAAAGAACTAAACTAACAGTAGATATAAATGCTATTGTTCACGTTTGTGATTTACACGCTGGTGCAAAAATTGAGAAATCAAAAAACCTACCAGCTTACAATTATGAAGTTCTCGAAGCAAAACTGGAAACAATATCTCAAGATGTTAACGGGCGAAGACCTAAAAGTGTTACTCTGGTTCTCAATGGGGACTTTATTGAAACATTCACAGGTTTAAACCACATCAACTCTTGGAAAAATATTGATGAAAAAGACGGTTACGGTGTTAAAGCTGTAGTCAAAGCAATTGAGCTTCTTACAAAGTTCATATCAGATATTAACAATGTTGATAATCTGGTGCTTGTTTCAGGTAATCACGATAGGGTCACTAGCAATAATAAAGAAGATGTCGAGGGAGAAGTAACTAGATTGATCCATTTTGTGTTATCAAATACATTTACTGGAATTAAAACAGTATGGACTCCAGATGTTCACTCGTTAAAGCTAGACGGTTGTGGGTTTGTTTTCACACATGGTCATTTGGGAATCTCTAAAAAAGGAGGCAACCAGATTGTAAACATGTATGGATTCAAAGACTTCTATAACTTAATTGTTATGGGACACTTGCATACTCGTAAGGTTCTATCAGATTCTTACGAAAACCGTGTTATTCATGCACCGTCAATCTTTACTGGCAATGACTATTCAAAAGGACTTGGTTACTCAAGTCAGTCTGGGTATTTATACATCACAGTTAAAGATAAATTACCAGTTGTAACGGATGTTCCCGTTGCTTAAATCATATCCCGTCAGAAATGGCGGGGTATTTATCATAACGAAATTAAAATGAAATACGTATCAAAAGATAATGAATATTATACACCAAAAGAGTTTGTAGCTAGATTTGGTCAATTTGACTATGACCCAGCAACAACAAAGGAAAAGGCAGAGGACTTTGGAATAAAAGACTTTGACACTATAGAAACAGACGGTCTTTCACAAGATTGGACAAAATACAAAAGAATATGGATTAACCCACCCTTTACAATAAAACATGAATTTTTGAAAAAAGCGTGGGAAACTTATAATGAAGCAAAAAATGAAATTTATATGTTATTTCCTATTGAATTTATAACAACAAAAAGATTCCATGATTTTGTTGGCGGTGGAAAAATCTTTATACCAAACGGTAGGATTAAATTTGAGAGTGGTCTTGGTAAAAAAAGTAATTCACCAACATTTGGGACTGTGGTTATGAAAATACAGGATAAATGGGAAATTGACATGATAAGCAGAGATTAATATGAAATCAAACATTAAAAAATTATTCAAAATAGGAAATTACACCATATCAACAGATAAACGTCAATATATTATAACTGGTGACGGAGTTACTAAATACAAACCAACAATAGAATCTGCACTTGATAGAATAGCAGTAGAGTATGAAAAGAAAGAAGACTACAAAGACATTGAGGATTACATTAAAAAAGTGGCAAAGATAAGAAAAGACTTTATAAACGAGATTAAAGAGGTGCTTAAAACCCTGCCTGAGGCTCTCAGATAGCCACCAGTCGATTTAAATTAGCAATTAACATAGATTATCATTATGAACAAAAAACAACCAACAGAAGCAGAAATTAGAAAAGGTATTCCAGTTTATTCTGGCTTTATTAAATACTTCCCACTAGCAATATTGGAGGTAGCAAGATTAAGTCAAATTGCTAATGAGCAACATAACCCAGGTAAGCCACTTGGATGGGACAGAAGTAAATCTGGAGATGAACTAGATTGTCTTGGTAGACACTTTATAGATACTGCATTAGACCCTGTTGACACAGATGGTGTTAAGCATTTAACAAAAGTTTGTTGGAGGAGTCTTGCCCAATTACAGAAACAATTAGAAAAAGAAGGGTTGGCAGAAATAAGCGAATATAACAAATAACATGAAAAACGACATTTACGTAACAAAAAAAGAAGCAGTAAAGAAATCATTTGGAAACTTATCTAAAAGACAAATGAAAGAAGTTGAAGCAGGTGTAGACTTCCTTAGAGAACAAGACAACTCTTATAGAGCATATTTTGTATTTAGACTTTTAAAGTTAAACAAAGAGCTTTCAGACGGAAAAGCAGGAGTAAGAACTTTAGTCGACCTTAGACGAGGAACAATAGAGGGTTCAGACCATTGCGACACATGTTCTGGAACTCTTGGTAAAGCAGAAGACCATGAATAGTATGGACTGGAGCTATCGTATAATAAAAGAAAAAGACACTTACTATGTTGCAGAAGTTTTTTATGAAGATGGAATACCCCACTCATGGACAGAACCATTAACGGGTTATTACGAGTCAAAAAAGGATGTTATTGATTCATTAGAACTTATGTTAAAAGACTCAAAACAAGACACTTTGGAAGTTGAAGGTAACGTAATAAAAAGCATATAGTGTAAGACACATTATTGATACTGTTAAGAATAGAACCCAGTTATTCATATTTACTATAATCTACATTACCGTTTCGGAAATCCTTTTCTGAATAATCAAACATTACTTGGATATGTCCGTCGTCCCAACCTAATTCAAGACCGTAAGAATAAAACCCTAGCCATTTAGCCATGTTATTAACGTGTCGCCATTTACTATCTCCACTTGGTGGATACGCCACTCCTTTAGTGAAACAATAATCTAGTGCTATCCCATACTGATGCATTGATTCTCCACCTCTTGCGTTAGTTACTTTAGGTCTTTGTTTGTATAACTCATTTTGTCTTTCTGCTGAACGATACCCCTCAACCATTTTGATTGGTGTTCCTAGTAATTTAGCAAAGAATTGTAATGCTTTAAACTTTTTTTTTACTAAAGGAAATATGTCGTTTATTTTTGATTTAGTTTTTGATGGTAAAAATCCTACCATGTTTTTATTCTCATCAATGAACTCGTGCAATTTATCTTCAATCCCATAATGTGAACATACTGCATGATTTAATTCGTGAACCAAATTATTTGTTGTATAAGGCAGACCCCTTAATACTCCTCGCTTTTTAGCATAAACCTCAATGCTTTTATCTTTAGAGCTATGTTGTCCGTAAAGACTATCTTTTTCTGATGTTGCTTTTTTATCAACTATTAATCCTGCATAGTCGTATTCTTTCGGAGCTAAATTTCTTATAAAACTTCCTTTAAGTGAACGGGTAGGAACTCTTTCAAACCAAGACCAAGAATAAGTAGTTTCATAGAGAAATTCTAATCCATCAATACTTAAATCTAAATTGATTTTGTTTAGTTTAATCTCTGATATGTAACCCTTAAAATACTTGCGAGCATAAACTACTGCTTCTTTGATTGAGTCCCAGTCTTCTGTTGTATTTATATATACTTTCATATTAGTATTTTGTTTTTGGTTTTTTTTCATAATGTTTATAAACTAATTTGGGATAACGATTTTATATTGATACATCCGTATCGCTCACTACCCCACATTAAATTACTTCTTCTTTTCTTCCTTTGGAGCTTCCTCTTTCTTTAAAGCTTCAGATAATTTTACTTGTAGTTGAGCTACTGCCATTGCTTCTTTTCCAGAGATTTGAACCTTCTCTGACATAACAAGAATGTTTTGAGCGTCTTCACGTGTAATTTCTATCATTGTTTTATATTAGTTATTAACTCCTATATTTTACCATAACTAAAGATTCCTCCAAAGTGAACACCATTAGTAAATAGCCAATTTCTTACAGGTTTGATTCTTTTAACTTCTTTTTGGTATTGCAACATCTGATATTTCATTTCTTTGGTTGTAAATTTTCTAGTAACATATATAGGTTCTAGTTTTTTATCACTAACATAATTTCTATAATTAGATAAAAAATCGTGGATTATAAATGCTTCTAAATCATCTCCTATATGGTCGAATGTTTTTAAGTAAACTCCAAGAACTTTAAAAGGTTTAGGTAAAGAAGCAAAGTCTGTTGGATAACCTTTTTTGATTAACATGTTATCGCCATTAGATAGAGTAAAATTAATATCCTTTACCAGTTTAAAGGGCTTA